>Ga0194037_1003219_pt1 | contig 10244 bp, 10 predicted proteins | sample JunL306m_MetaG_FD_148653 | JGI IMG/M metagenome (GOLD analysis project Ga0194037, IMG submission 148653) | Anoxic zone freshwater microbial communities from boreal shield lake in IISD Experimental Lakes Area, Ontario, Canada - Jun2016-L304-6m | ecosystem: Environmental > Aquatic > Freshwater >...
GCTAGTCGATTAGTGCTTTTTAACCCCAAGCGTTAGCTAGGCCATACGCTGTGCTCTGGCTTGGTACTCCAGCTTGTGGGTCATCTGTAATCAGAGTAACTCCGGTGTTATAGAAGCTAAGACCAGGTGTCACAGTTGGCTTTGTGCCCTTTGTGATGAGGTCCTTAATAGCCTTCATACCCTTAACAGCCATCTGCAATGGATATTGCTGTGATGTTGCTTGGAGCTTTCCGTCCTTAACAGCTTGTACGCCGTTACGTCCGCCGTCAACACCGACGATGATTGCTGTCTTCTTAGCTGCTTGTAGAGCTGCATAGCCACCTAGGCCAGCTGGCTCGTTAAGCGCATAGATAACGTTGATGTTTGGGTTCTTTGCAAGGGCTTGCTCAGTAGATGTTTGACCATCTTGTGAGTTTCCGTGTGAAGCGTAGTGACCAACGATTGTGTAGTTACCACCCTTACCACCGGTGTACTTGCCTGTTGCAGGCTCCTTACCGTTGATCTTTGGATCTGCTCCTGCGATACCCATTCCCTTGAGGAATCCTTGGTCGCGAAGTAGGTCAACAGATGCGATTTGATCTGTGAAAATATCTAGCATGGCGATAACTGCATCCTTACCAGCAAGCTTTGAAGCTGTGTACTGACCAATGAGTTCACCAGCCTTGAAGTTATCTGTTGCATAAGTAATGTCAACGATGTTTGGTGCAACTGGAGCTGTATCCAATGCGATTACAAAAAGGCCAGCCTTACGAGCCTTAAGAATTGCAGGGTTTACACCTTCAGCTGTTGGTGTGATCAAGATACCTTGCTCTTTGTTAGCAATAGCATTTTCGATCAAAGCAACTTGACCAGCGACGTCGCCTTCTTTCTTTCCTGAACCAATAACGATCTTTACGCCAAGTGCAGCTGCGTTCTTCTTAGCACCAGCTTGCATAGCTACGAAGAATGGGTTAGTTGAATCTTTGGTGATCAAAGAAACAGTAACCTGCTTTGCAGCATGGCTTGGAGCAACAGCAAGAGCTGAAAGCGCGAGGCTTGCACCTACTGCTGCAACGAGAGCGACTTTGCGCCCTTTAATGAGTTTTGACATGTCTTCCCTTTCTGAGAGACGGTGGAGGTATCTTTACTTGGATGAGGGCTTGAGGCAAGGCTGAATAGGCCAAAAAAGACCAAAATCGGAAATTGTTATCTAGGTGTTATAAAAGAGGTATCAGCCTGAGCGCAAAATCACGCTGCTGTAGGGGACGGCGTCCCCCGTGTGGATAATGCCTAGGGCCTGGCCGGCCTTGGCCTTAAATTCACTGTGAGGGATCAACGTGGTCGGCAGCCCCTGGTGGTGCTTGGTGTATTCGGCGACGGTTTTCGCATCTACCTTCTCTGCGAATTCATCGGCTAGGTAAATCCCCGTGATGTCCAATAAAGGAAGTATCTGATCCAGGATTTGCGGGATAGTGGGAAAACCTGGAGTAACTGCGAGGTCAACTAATTCAACGCCTGGATAACTTGGAAATGGGCCATCAACTATTGCGATTGTATTTACATGGCGAAACTTGGCGAGAAGTGATGCAAGATCACTATTGATGACTCCAACTTTTAACATCCGCCTAGCGTAACTTTTGGCACCACAAAATGCTAGTGAAATCCAAAACTTATTGATAGTAGAAGGTCTAGAAACTATAGTTTAGGCATACTTAATTCCTAGAGATGAGGCTCCATTGACTATCGGCCGTGAACTGCGGATTGCGAAATTGTTTTCAAATCCTTCTGGCAATCTCTTCGGGGTAGCAATCGATCACTTTGTCTCCTACGGAAATGCCATGACCGGAGGGCTAGCAAATCTGCCCAGAGCTCTTGAATTAACCCTTGAGGGGCATCCCGATACCGTGACGATGACGGCTGGTGTTGCGAAAAACCTTTGGCTCAAACATGCAAACAAGGCTGCGCTAATCATCCAAGCCGCGAGCTTTACGCCAGATGATCGAGTCAGTGAACTTTTATCTCGTCCGATTGACGCTGTAAGAATGGGCGCTGATGCTCTCGCTGTTGCTATTCCAGTCAGAGGACCATCTGAAGGAAAATATCTCAAGTGGCTTTCTGACTCTGTGCGTGAGTCTCACGAATATGAAATGCCGATCGTTGCTCATATCTATCCTCGCGATTACACCGAAGGTGTAAAGATTGTCTTTACTCCAGAAGAAATTGCTTGGGCTGTTCGTTGTGGAATTGAAACTGGTGTTGATGTAATCAAAGTTGGTTATCCGGGAGATGCCGCAGCATTTAAACAAATTGTTGATAGCTGTCCTGCGCCGATTGTCATTGCCGGTGGACCAAAGGAACCAACATTTAGAGATGCACTTGTAAATACTCAAAGTGCTATTAAATCTGGTGCACGTGGCGCTGTAGTTGGCCGAAATGTTTGGGGTTCAGAAAACCCAAAGAGCGCGTCAGCTGCCTACCATGCTGTAATTCATGAAGGCTTATCCCCAGATGAAGCTCTTAAAAAAGCAAAACTTTAATCCTCAATGATCACTGGCATTGGGTGCATGGCCTATGACCGTGTTCTCTATACAAATTCCTTGTGGGAAGATGGCAAGGGGAAAATAACAAAAGAAGAGTTTCGATTTGGTGGAAACGTCAGAAATGCTTTAGCAACGGTCGCAGCGCTTCACGTTCCTGCCACCTATCTAACGACAATGAGCGATAAGCCAGAATGGGCAATCGCCCTTGAAGATTTACAGAAGTCGGGTATTTCAACTGAGTTTGTTGATTTCAAAGAAAATTCCTACCCTGCAATTGCGACCGTCTTCATTTTAAATAACGGTGAGCGCTTTATTGCCTATGATGACTTTTCTCTCAAACACTTGGATTTGCCTTCCCAGAAGAAGGTTGAAGATGCGCTATCAAAGACAAAACTTCTTCTCATAGATTCATACACCGCACCTCAGGGAACTCTTGAAGTACTCAAGAGAGCTATTTCCATGGGAATACCTGCCATCGTTGATGCAGAGCGTGAAGGTATTAATGTGGACCAATACATGGAAATGATTGATATTGCTCCAGAACTCGTCATTCCTTTGCATTATGGAGCATTTCTTGCAGACCAAAGCAATGTAGAGCTCATCATGAAAGACCTTTGGAATCAGCATAGAAGCGCAGTTGTACTTACCGATGGGGCGAATGGGTCATATTTTGTGACAGATAAGAATTGCGTTGTGCAGCACCAGCCCGCTTTTAAAGTACCTACTATTGATACAAACGGTACAGGTGATGTCTTTCATGGTGCATATGCAGTTGCGAGATATCACGGCAAATCAATTTCAGAATCAATTAAATATGCAACGGCGGCCGCTGCAGTTGTCGTTCAACTCCCACACGGGGAACCCAGAATTCCTTCTGAAGATAAAATCCAAGATTTACTTATTTAATAGCTGAGCCACTTCATTTAATCTTGGAATGGAAGGCACCGCTCCTGCTCTTGTCGTACTCAATCCAGCAGCTGCCGTTGCATACCGTATCGCCTCTTTCATATTCATACCTTCTGAAAGTTTGGCAATAAGTCCACCACAAAAAGTATCCCCTGCCCCAGTTGTATCAACGACGGTGACAGTAAATGCAGGTTGATGGAAGTTCTCTTCACGAGAAACAAACATTGCTCCATCTTCACCCAAAGTTACGATCACTTGCTTTACGCCTTGGGCGAGAAGTGCCTGCCCCGCTTTAATAGCTGACTGATGATCTGTCACTTTTATTCCAGTGAGCAATTCAGCTTCAAATTGATTCGGAGTTAACAGATCTACATGTGAAAGTAACTCGGGAGAAAGTTTTTGAGCAGGTGCTGGGTTAAGTGCTGTTGTGAAACCTACTTCTTTTGCTCTTTTAAAGGCATCAGTGACTGTCGTGATTGGTGTTTCTAATTGAGCAATTAAATATTTTGCGCTGATATCTTTGAATACTTCTTCTGGAATATCTGCTGGGGTCAATTGTCCATTTGCCCCTGGGATAACAACAATCCGGTTTTGGCCAGTTGCATCAGTTTCGATTACTGCGACACCACTCGCGCCATCCTTATGTGAAATATATTTATCTGAAATGCCATCTGCGGCCAGCGCATCTATGAGTTCTTTTCCATATCCATCATCGCCAACTGCGCCAAGCATTATTACCTTCGCACCTGCGCGGGAACACCCAACTGCCTGATTAAGGCCTTTGCCGCCAATATAAGTTTTAAATGATGTTCCGCTTACAGTTTCACCAGGATTTGGCATTCGTGCAACGGTGGAGACCAGATCAATATTCAGACTTCCAAGCACGTAAACAGTCATGGTGAATTAACTGAGAACCGCTTCACTGTGAGAAGCATGGGACTGCATTGCGGCAGCAAAAACCTTATGTGACATCAGTACTTCATCAACTGTGGCGCAACCAAATTTGTCTCCAAGTTTGCCCGCACGTTCAGCGAAGTAGGCAGCCCACATTTGTAATAAGGAATCGGGAAAACCAAATTCAAATATTCCCCCCGTGATAACTGGCCAATTTGTCTTATGTCCTGGCTGTAGTTCACTCCATATTTGCTCACCGTTTGAATAAGAAAAACGGTTATAGGTAGCTGGGGTGCGGGTTGAAAAATGAACTCCGCCTTTCATACCCATTGCACTAAAAAACCATGTATTGCTCTCACCTGGTGCGATTCGCTTCATCTCCCAAATCATTGGAAACTCACGAGCATCCGTACTTGTTGCTCCCTTAATTGCAAGAACCGCATTATCAAATGTGTCACAAGGAATTTCATTTCCTTTGTTGTCTTTACGCGTTTTAACAATGTCATCAAGAAGTGAGTACACCTTCTTAGGATTAAGACCCAGACGCAAAGGAACATGTGCTACATGCATTCCAAGATCACCCATGACTCCAATTTCACCGCAGAACTTCACCTGACGCTTCCAATTTGTTGGTTTGCTTGTATCCAAATCAGATGAGTGCAGGAAACCTGATCTAATTTCAACAATCTCACCCAACGCTCCGGATTTCACAAAGTTAATCGCAGCTTGAGCACCTGGATAAAAAGGCATTTCACTTGATACGCGGACAAAACTCTTGCTTGCTTTTACCGCTGTAACAATTCTTTCAGATGCACCCAGGTCAATTCCAAAAGGCTTCTCCCCTAAGAAATCCTTGCCAGCTCCAATCGCTGCTAGATAAATCTCTTCATGAAGATTATGGGGAACGGCAATATAAACAACATCAATCTCAGGGTTAGCCAGAAGTTCCTTATAGTCACTGTAGATATGTGGGATATTGGCGTTTTTAAACCAGCTTTGGACATCAAGTGATGGGTCAGCAACTGCAATTACATCTGGACGTACAGGGTGGTCAACGAGTGCATCCCAGCGCCTAGTTGCAGCAACAAGCTCTTTGCCCATAAGACCGCCACCGATGATGCCTACTTTGACGCTCACTTGATTACTCATAGTTACTACTACTTCAAAATGGCGAGCGCAGCGTCGACAGATGCACCCTCATGAAGCATCGCCATCAGTGCGCGAGTCATCTTCGCAGGGGTTGCATGCTGAATGATGTTGCGGCCATAAACAATTCCGGCGGCGCCCATCTGTAACACTTCAAAAGTTCTCTCCAATAGTTCTTTATCGGCAACGCGGCCACCACCGCGGACTAGAACTGGAATCTTTCCCGCTGTCTTAATCACGTGAACATAATCTTTAGGGTCATCTGTTGGATCGGCTTTAATGACATCGGCTCCTAGTTCAACCGCTTGGCGAACCAGCGGCACAACTTTCTCTAGGTTTCCATCAGATGTGTACCCACCGCCGTTCACTTCTTTCATTACAAGTGGCTCCACCATAAGCGGCATCCCATAGTGATCACACTGGGCTCGTAGGGCAACAATGTTTCGGATACATGCTTCACGCATCTCTGGCCGTGATGGAAGATCCAGAAGATTCACCACAACAATTGCCGCATCTAGACGGACTGCAGTGAGCACTGGATCATTGATTGAAATGCTAAACATGTGGTCTGGTAGTTGTTTTCCATAAACGTTGGCGACATCTGTGCGCAGAACAAGACTTGGGCGATCCTTTTGATCGATTCCCTGCAAGAGCCTTGCTTGGCCAATTGTGAGCTGAATAGCATCAGGAGCGGCGGTGACCAAAGTGTTCACGGCGGCCTGCATATCCTCGATACCCGCAAGAAATGAACCTTCACCAAAAAAGCCGTGGTCAACTGCGATATCTAGGCATCGACCTTTGTTAAATAAACGTGAGAGTCGAATCGAGGCATCTGACATAAGGCTTCTCTTTCTCTATTTGAGTTATCGGTGAAGTCTATTCCAATTCTGGCAGGCAACGTATAGTTGCCTCATGCCCGCATACAAACTGCCTTCCAACCAATTCGATCATTTCTACAAAGGCGGTAACCGAATCGGTGCCCTGCGTCATGGACCTGGTGGGCCAATGCGACCAGAAGAGTGGATCGGTTCTATGACAACCAGATTTGGTGAGCCTCGGATAGGCCTCTCAACTCTTCCAACAGGTGAGTTGCTGATCGATGCACTGAAAGCTAATCCTGAACAGTGGCTAGGAAGTGAACATCTTGCAACTTATGGCGTGAGCACAGAACTTTTGGTCAAGCTCTTAGATCCAGACCAACGCCTTCCTGTTCATTATCATCCAAATCGTAAATTTGCTAAGGAACATCTCTCACTTAAGCACGGTAAAACTGAAGCGTGGATTATTTTAGAAGCACCATCAGATGCTTACGTTGGTTTAGGTTTTAGTGAAGAGAAAACTAAAAAAGAAGTTGCGGCGATGGTTGACGCTAGGGATTCAGATGGACTTCTTGCCTCACTTCAAAAGTTCCCTGCAAAACCAGGAGATGCAATCTTGGTACCAGCTGGTGTTCCTCACGCGATTGGTGCTGGAATATTTGTTTTAGAGTTGCAAGAGCCAACTGATATGTCAGCGCTTCTTGAATGGAACGACTTTGCCGTTGATGGCGTAAAAGATGGGCACCTTGGTTTAGGTTTTGACACAGTTCTCGATGCACTTCGCTACACACCAATTGAAAAAGATGAAGCACAAAAACTCGTCACACCACAACGTCTATTTGGACAATCCGATGCAGCTGTTTTCACACAAGCTGCTAATCCATATTTCCGTGCAGATTACCTAACCGGTAAAGCAAGCAAAATTGAGGCCGGTTTTGGAATTCTTCTTGTCTTAGATGGCTCAGGCACACTCACATTTGATGGCGCTGAAAAAATGGACGTGACTAAGGGTGATGCAATCGTAATTCCACATGCGAACGGTAACTGGACCTTAAATGGCGCCAGTGGAATCGTATGTAGGCCTCCTGATGCGCAATTTGCAAGCCTGGCCATATAAAGGGGATTAAAACTTGCTTGATGTACTTGTTGGAATTGATGTAGGAACAACACGTATTAAAGCTGTTGTTACCGACCTTAAACTCAATTTACTTGCAGAAGCTGCAATCCCAACTCCGTGGGTTCATGACAATAATCTTTCAGATATCGATATGGACTTACTTGCTCAGACGACAATAAAGATCGCATCAGATGCTGTGAGCAAAGCAAATGGTCAAGCTCTAGCAATAGGTATTACAGGCATTGCAGAATGTGGGGCTCTTCTAGATGCTGACCGCAAGCCGCTTGTCCATGGCTTTGCTTGGCATGATCCCCGTGGAGATTTAGAAACGATAGAGCGGGTTATTGGTAAAGAAAACTTTGAAAGCACTGTCGCTGCGCAAATAACCTCAGTTGTCAGTGTTGCAAAAGTTTTATGGCAGCAACAGAACTATCCTCAAGCAAAGAAGGCAAAATATTTTGTTGGCGCACCCGAATACATCATGTTTACTCTTGGCGCCGATCTCACGAACGAACTATCAATAGTCAGCCGAACTGGATTTTTAGATATTGCAGCGAAGGCTCCTTGGAAAGAGTCTGTTGATTTAGTGGGTGGTGGACCTGACTTCTTGGCCCGCTTAGTTGGTGCTGGTGAAGTTATTGGTAGAGCAAATGATTCAGCGCCTGCGAACTTGCGCGGTGCAGTTCTGACAATTGCGGGACATGATCATCAGACGGCTGCTTATTATTTGGGCGCAATTGAAGATGGTGCGTTATTTGATTCGATGGGAACTGCAGAAGCAATTGTGCGCACATATAAAGGAGTTGTTTCTAAAGAATCGATGTCACGTTTAGCAAAACATGGTGTCAATGTTGGCTGGACCGTCATCCCTGATCACCAGATGATTCTTGCCGGGCTTCCAACAGGAATTTCACTTGAGCGCATGAGCACGATGCTTGGTGCAACAACGCTAGAGGCAAGAAGCGCTCTTGGCACAGCTGCAACACAAGTGGATCGCAGTCGCCATGAAGTTAAAGTTGACGGCTCGTATCCCCGTCTCAACATCACGGGTGTAACTGATGGCTTGACTCCAGCACATCTCTGGCGCGCAGCTGTTGAAGACCTTACTGAACTTTATGACAACACATTAAATGCAATTTCTAAAGAAGTTGGTAAATATCATCAAGTAGTTATTGGTGGTGGATGGATTCATAATCCAATGGTGAGAGCTGCTAAAGAAAAAGAATATGGAACTTTTAGGGTTGCAGATAAAGCGGAGCCAGGGGCTATGGGCGCTGCTGAATTTGCAGGTGTGGCTCTAGAGGTAATAAACCCCCGCTGGAAGTAGCTAATAAGAGGGAGATTTTCTCTTTCTCTTAATGAGCCGTAGATTTAGCACATGGAGAACATGACACTTTGCATTGATTGCGGAGGCCTTGGCATTAAAGCTTCAGTCCTAGATGATCAAGGAACGATGCACGCACAACCAATAGTCGTGCCAACTCCCTATCCACTTTCACCGCAGCGCCTTCTTGAGGTCTTTGAAGAGATTGCTGAAAGACTTCCAAAGAGCAATCGAATTACAATTGGTATTCCCGGAATGATTCGACATGGTGTTGTAGTCGCAACCCCTCACTACATCAATATCAAAGGCCCCCGTACAAAACCAGATCCAGAGTTAAAGGCAGCTTGGCAAGGTTTTGATATGAAGACTGCTGTTGAAAAGAAGTTCAATCAACCTGCATTGGTTCTCAATGACTCAGAAGTTCATGGCGCCGGCGTTGTATCTGGCTCTGGATATGAAGTTGTCTTCACACTTGGCACTGGGCTTGGTAGTTCGATTTTTGATGGTGGAAAGCTTGCTTCGCATATTGAATTTTCACATTCGATTGTCCGTCGCTCTACAACGTATGACATGTGGATAGGTGAGCATGAGCGTCGCCGTCTAGGAAATACATTCTGGTCTCGCCGTATTCGCACAATGATTGAAGAATTCAGACCTGTATTCCTATGGGACCGCGTTTATATTGGTGGCGGAAATTCTCGCTGCATTAAACCTATTGATATTGAACGCATGGGAGATGACGTTGTTATCGTTCCTAACTCTGCTGGTATTACTGGCGGCGTTCGTGCATGGCAACTTGGTACCGAATAATAAGTAATGTCATCTAGCGCTTACGACCTAATCGCGATTGGGCGAACCAGTGTTGATATATACCCTCTGCAATATGGGGTCGGACTTGAAGATGTTCAAACATTCCAAAAATTTCTTGGTGGAAGCGCCACAAATGTTTCCATTGCTGCGGCAAGGCATGGCCTTAAATCAGCCCTTATCACAAGAACTGGCAACGACCCTTTTGGAAAATACATTCACAAGGAACTCAAACGCCTTGGTGTGGACGACCGTTATGTCTCGTCAGTTCCTGAGCTTCTTACTCCTGTAGTTTTTTGTGAGATCTTTCCCCCAGATAATTTCCCGCTTTATTTTTACCGCAAACCAAAGGCTCCTGATCTTGTGATCAATGTTGACGAATTAGATCTTGCAGCAATTACTGATGCAAAGATTTACTGGTCGACTGTTACTGGTTTATCTGAAGAGCCAAGTCGAAGTGCTCACTTTGCTGCTTGGAAAGCGCGAGGCAAGAAAAGCCACACAGTTTTAGATTTGGATTACCGACCAATGTTTTGGCAAAGCCCAGCAGAAGCTACTGAGCAGATTGCTCAAGCTCTGCAATATGTCACTGTTGCAGTTGGTAATAAAGAAGAGTGTGAAGTTGCTGTTGGAGAAAGCGTTCCAGAACGCGCAGCAGATGCTCTCCTTGAACGTGGCGTTGCATTAGCGATTGTTAAACAGGGTCCAAAGGG
>Ga0194037_1003220_pt1 | contig 10243 bp, 10 predicted proteins | sample JunL306m_MetaG_FD_148653 | JGI IMG/M metagenome (GOLD analysis project Ga0194037, IMG submission 148653) | Anoxic zone freshwater microbial communities from boreal shield lake in IISD Experimental Lakes Area, Ontario, Canada - Jun2016-L304-6m | ecosystem: Environmental > Aquatic > Freshwater >...
TGAAAATCGATGCGAGCCATCTAGCCTAGAGCTTCTTACTTTTGCTCAAGCAAGAAGTTCACTAAAAGCGGCACTGGACGACCAGTAGATCCTTTGGCTACACCACTCTTCCAAGCTGTACCAGCGATATCCAAGTGAGCCCACTTATATTTCTCAGTAAAGCGTGACAGGAAGCAAGCGGCAGTCACACTGCCTGCTGGGCGCCCACCAATATTGGCAACATCGGCAAAGTTTGATTTCAGCTGCTCATGGTACGCAGCGTCTAAAGGCAAGCGCCAGACAGTGTCTAAAGATGCTTTTCCAGCTTTACTTAAAGCATCTACTAAACCCTCATCTTCTGAAAACAAACCGCTATGCACATGACCCAAGGCAATCACACATGCACCTGTTAACGTGGCAATATCAATTACTGCCTTCGGTTTGAAGCGCTCGACATACGTTAAGGCATCACACAAAATCAAACGACCTTCCGCATCGGTATTCAGAATCTCAATCGTTTGCCCAGACATGCTCTTCACAATATCGCCCGGACGAGTTGCCTGACCAGAAGGCATGTTTTCACAAGTGGGGACCACACCGATGACATTCTTCTTTAATTTCATCAGCCCAATCGAATACATTGTTCCAATAACCGAGGCGGCGCCGCACATATCGTATTTCATCTCATCCATCGCCTCACCCGGTTTTAGTGAAATACCACCGGTATCGAAAGTGATGCCTTTACCCACCAAGACAATGGGTGCTTCGCCCACTTTTCCACCCAGATGGCGCATCACAATAAATTGGGGCGGCGTTTCAGAGCCATTGGCTACCGATAAAAAAGATCCCATGCCCAAGGCTTCTATTTGCTTGCGACCAAGCACTTCGACCTTTAAGCCTACTTTTTTACTTAAACCTTGTGCCGTCTTTCCTAGGTAAGTTGGATTGCAAACGTTTGGAGGAAGATTGCCAAGATCTTTTGCGAGGTTCATCCCCTCAACGATGGCAACCCCTTGCTCAACAGCCGCCTTCAGTTCCTTAGCGCAGGCGGTGTTGCCTGCAAAGACCAATTGCTTAAATCTATCTGCTGTATCTTTTGCTTTAAATTTCATAGCTGGCTGACGCACACCAAATCGATATGCTTGATCACCTGCATACTGAATAGTGAGGCGCACTTCTTCGGCTATCAAGCCCGTCTTGTGCGCGAGTGCAAAACTGGGCACAAACCAAAGCGCACTTTCAATGGATCCGCCGCTTAATGCTTTTAAGCCTGCGCGTGCCACTTTAGAAAAACTGGTCAGACTACGTTCACTTGCAAGATGTAAATCTCCTAAGCTCAGTAATAAAACGCGTTTTGCTTTTAATCCGCTTAATGACCAAGATTTTTCTGAACGCAATACGCAAACTGATGCTTGCTTAGCATCTAGATCACCCATGGAATGTGCGTGACTGACTGAACCTCCTAGCAACTGATCCAACTCAGTCAACAGGCCGGATTTAGTCTTAACTGCTTTAGCGCCGCCAAAGCTCTCGAAATCCGCCATGGAGTAAGCCAAAACTAAACAGTCGGAAGTCTGAGTCAGCAGGCTTTTGAGACTCGTTTTCAGGAGTTTGGCGCTTTGAAGGTCAGCTTGAGGGAAAATCTTGGTGCTAAATTGAATTGTCATAATGTATTACGGTGTTTTAAGTCGATTCAAGGGGGTAAAAGGTTGTTTATCCATTATCCTCCGACATGAGATGCCCTTCCCTTATATGCGCCAATATAAGCCATTTACGCCATACTAATAACCCTACAAATCCAAATAAATAGCTTCTCATGATTTTTAACCAAGCCCTGCGCCGAGAACTCAGTTTTACGACTGGTGGCGTCTTTTTGGTCTTGGTAACCATCATGGTGACAACCTTGGTCATTCGGATTTTGGGCTATGCAGCAAACGGCACCGTCAATCCGGAAGATGCGATCGTTTTAATTGCATTGGCCACATTGGGATATTTAGCGGTTTTACTAACCGTCTCCTTATTCGTAGCAACACTGATTGTGTTGGTGCGCTGGTACAAAGATTCTGAAATGATCGTTTGGTTTGCCAGTGGTCTTAGCGTGACCAATTTAATTCGTCCTATTTTGCAATTCGCAACGCCACTCATCATCGTCATTGCCCTATTGGCACTTTTTGTCTGGCCATGGGCTAACCGCGAATCCACCCTCATAAGCCAACGCTTCCAACAACGCGATGACGTTTCTATGGTGAGCTCTGGCCAATTTAAAGAATCTGCCAGAGCTGAACGCGTCTTTTTCATAGAAGAATTAGATGTTGATAAAAGCGAAGTTAAAAATATCTTTGTGGCTGACTCCAAAAACGGTCGCCTGAGTGTTGCCGTTGCTTCAAGTGGCTATATTCAGAACTCTGAAGGCGGTGCAAAATCTATCGTTCTTCATAGTGGCCGCCGTTATGAGGGGCTACCTACCCAACCTGATTTCAGAATCCTGGAATTTGCTGAATACACTACTAAGATCCATGGCAAAGATGTGTTAGCCCCGCCACCTCGAGATCGAGAAAAATCGATTACTGAATTGCTAGACAAATCCAAACCAGAGCTCATCAATGCCAATCTCGCAGAATTGCTATGGCGCATCGGTTTACCACTCATGGCTTTAGGATTAGTACTTATCGCTATTCCTTTGGCCTACGTTAACCCAAGACTGGGTAGTTACACTGCGATGTTTTACGCTGTGCTCATCTATTTAATCTACAGCAACCTACTAAACCTCACTCAGAACTTTGTCTCCAAGGGTAAGGTGAGTATGTTGACCGGCATCTGGCCGATTCATCTATTGGCACTCTTGATTGCCTTCGTCTTAATCCGCAATCGTATTAACCCTTCTGTAAGGTGGTGGCGCCGCCAATTGCCCGCAAGGTTTGCAAGCAAATGAAATTACTCTTCCCTTATATCTATGAGCGTTATTTAGCTAAGCAAATTTATGCGGCATTTGGATTTATTTTGTTTGCGCTAGTTGCCTTATTCTTGTTCTTTGATATTTTGAGTGAGTTGGGATCTGTCCAAGGTGGCTATACGCTCACCCTAGCCTTATTGCATGTTTTACTGAAGGCCCCAAGCCGTATCTCTGAAATTATTCCCATTGCCAGTCTGATTGGGAGTATTTACGTTTTTGCCATGCTCGCGAGTCAATCTGAGTTCACGATCTTGCGCATTGCTGGGTTAGATGTAAAAAGGGGCCTGCTCACACTAGGAAAAATCTCTATACCGCTGGTTGCGCTAACCCTCATCATGAGTGAATGGGTTGGCCCCTACACAGAGGCGAAGTCCGATCAAATTCGCATGAAAGCAATGGGTGCCGCATACACATCCCAATTTAAAACGGGTGTATGGGTTAAAGATCGTCTGCGAGATGATGATGGCAGTGGCCCCATCCGCCCTGGCGTTCGCTATGTGAACGTCGGCAAGGTAGATAAAGATAATGAGATCAGCAATATTCGAATGTATGAATTCGATGATGTTTATCGCCTACTCTCCATTAGAAGTGCTGCGTCTGGTCAGTTTGATGACTCTGGTACTTGGATTCTCAATGACGTCATAGAGACCCGCTTTAAAGAAACCAAGCAAAGCGATCCACTGAATCCCGTTTTTTCTGCAAAGACCACCACATCCCCCATGCTGACCTTAGAGTCAGAAGTCACCCCACAAATTCTGAGTGTGCTGCTAGTGAGTCCAGAGAAAATGTCCATCCTAAGCCTGGGTCGTTTCATTTCCCATCTGCGTGACAACAAGCAAGATGCGCAGCGTCACTCCATCGCTTTTTGGAAAAAAGTAGTTTATCCGTTCACCATTTTTGTGATGCTTGCTTTGGCGCTGCCTTTTGCCTTCCTAAAAGTACGCGCCGGAAGTGTCGGTATTAAGGTATTTGGCGGGATCATGTTGGGCATGAGCTTCCAGCTCTTTAACTCCCTATTTTCCAATGTTGGGCTGCTTGGCTCTTGGCCAGCTTTTATGACAGCCCTTACACCGCCGCTTCTCTACTTCCTGCTAGCGCTAATCGGCTTACGCTGGGTTTCTAAAGCTTAATACCTAAAATTCATTTAGAATTTGAATGCTATATCTCTGTAGATATATAGATAGGAATCCCAAATGAATCTCCATCAATTCCGCTTTGTGCGCGAAGCCGTAAGGCAAAACTTTAATCTGACCTCTGCTGCGAAGGCTTTATTCACTTCCCAGCCAGGCGTATCTAAGGCAATTATTGAGCTCGAAGATGAATTGGGCGTTGAAATCTTCCGCCGTCATGGCAAGCGCATTCGCTCACTCACTGAGCCGGGTAAACGTATCCTTCTTTCTATTGAGCGCATTCTGGATGAAGTCGAAACCCTCAAACGCGTTGGTAAAGATTTTGCCAGCCAGGATCAAGGTAACTTTGTTATCGCAACAACGCATACCCAAGCGCGTTATGCACTTCCAAAAGTACTCACTGAATTCACAAAGCGCTTTCCGAAAGTACGTGTCAGTATTCAACAAGGAAATCCAGGGCAAATTGCAGAGCTGCTTACTCATGATCGGGCAGATATCGCCATTGCTACTGAAGGTATTGCCAACACACCTGGGGTGCTTGCGCTACCGGGCTATCAGTGGCAGCACGTAGTCATGGTTCCCTTGAGTCATCCACTACTTAATCAAGCTAGCGTGACCTTAGAAGAAATTGCCAAGTACCCTATCATTACTTATGACAAAGCATTTGCTGGGCGCAGCAAAATCGATGCCGCATTTGCACAGCGCAATTTAAGCCCCGACATTATTTTGGAGGCAATTGATGCTGATGTGATTAAAACCTACGTGGAAACTGGGATGGGTATCGGTATCGTTGCAGGCCATGCCTATGACCCCGACAGGGATCGCAACCTCAAAGTCATTCAAGCGGGTCATCTGTTTGGTAACAATGTTACCCATCTTGGCGTGAAACAAGGCGCTTATCTTCGTTCCTTTGTTTACACCTTCATTGAACTCTTCTCACCAACGCTAACCAAAAAGATTGTTGAGCAGGCGATGAACAATGAATCAGATTCTTACGAAATTTAAGTCGGTAGAAATACTCTGAGACTGAAACGTCTTTGAGTGGTGCCTCGGGGCGGACTCGAACCGCCACGCCTTGCGGCACCGGATTTTGAGTCCGGCACGTCTACCAATTCCATCACCGAGGCAGGTGTTTGCAGTGGAAATCCTGCTTACTTTGATATTTTCTTACTGCTAAGACATGAGAGTGTAACAAAAAAAGCTTAGTTACTTCCTACCTTGGGGCTAGAAGCCCTTAAAATGAGGTCCTCTAGCCTAATTATTAAAAGGACTTACTCGTATGGCCGGCCACTCGAAATGGGCCAATATTCAGCACCGCAAAGGTCGTCAAGACGAAAAACGCGGCAAGATTTGGACCAAACTGATTAAAGAAATTACTGTTGCTGCCAAATTAGGTGGTGGTGATATTGCTACCAATCCCCGCTTGCGCTTGGCTATCGATAAAGCTAAAGACTCTAATATGCCCAATGACAACGTGCAACGCGCTATTCAGCGAGGCACTGGCTCGCTTGAAGGTGTGAACTATGAAGAGATCCGTTATGAAGGTTATGGCATGAATGGTGCTGCCATCATTGTGGATTGTTTAACAGATAACCGTACAAGAACAGTTGCAGAAGTTCGTCATGCTTTTAATAAGAATGGCGGCAATATGGGAGCTGAAGGTTCTGTTGCTTTCCTCTTCAAGCATTGCGGCCAGATGCTATTTGCCCCTGGTACCAGCGAAGATCAACTCATGGAAGTCGCTCTAGATGCAGGTGCTGAAGATGTCATCACCCATGATGATGGCTCTTTTGAGGTGTTGACCCCCGTACCGGATTTCACCAAAGTACAAGATGCGATTGGCAAAGCAGGAATGAAGGCGGAATTAGCCACTGTAGCAATGCGCCCAGAAACAGAAATTACACTCGAAGGTGATCAAGCAGAAAGCATGCAAAAACTATTAGATGCTCTTGAAAACCTCGATGACGTTCAAGAAGTATTTACCAACGCAGCTCTTTAAACCCTTATTACTTCTTCTATTATGAAAATTCTTCTGATTGGATCTGGCGGCCGTGAACATGCATTAGCCTGGAAGCTTGCTCAATCACCACAAGTGCAAACTGTCTTTGTCGCGCCTGGTAATGGCGGCACAGCTACTGCCAAGCAAGTTACTGCTGGGATTGAGAATCTACCGATTACTGACTTGCAAGATCTAGCGGATTTCGCTAAACGGGAGAAGATTCATCTAACCGTTGTTGGTCCCGAAGCGCCATTAGCAGCTGGCATTGTGGATGTATTTCGCAATCAAGGCCTGCGGATTTTTGGCCCAACGCAACTCGCTGCGCAACTAGAATCCTCAAAAGACTTTTCTAAAGCGTTTATGAAACGTCATGGTATTCCGACTGCGGACTACCAAACTTTTTCTAATGCTTTAGAGGCTCACGCCTATATTGATGCCAAAGGCGCCCCTATCGTGATTAAAGCCGACGGCCTTGCTGCTGGTAAAGGGGTTGTCGTAGCCATGACTCTAGATGAAGCCCATGCTGCTGTTGACATGATGTTGGCAGATAATAAATTTGGTAATGCTGGTGCACGCGTGGTCATTGAAGAATTCTTGACCGGTGAAGAAGCAAGTTTCATTGTGCTGGTTGATGGCAAGAATGTTCTCGCACTAGCAACTAGCCAAGACCACAAGCGTTTGCTCGATGCCGATCAAGGTCCGAATACTGGCGGTATGGGTGCCTACTCCCCTGCTCCCGTAGTCACCCCAGAAATCCATGCACGGGCATTACGTGAAGTCATCATGCCAACAGTAAAAGGCATGGAAGCCGATGGCATTCCTTACACAGGATTCTTGTACGCCGGCCTGATGATCGCACCAGATGGCAAGATCAAAACCCTGGAATTTAACTGCCGTATGGGCGACCCTGAAACTCAGCCTATCATGGCACGCTTACGCAGTGATCTTGTAAATGCCCTTGATCAAGCAGTAGAAGGAAAACTGAACGAGGTAGAGCTTAAGTGGGATCGCCGCACCGCTTTAGGTGTCGTACTGGCTGCTCACAATTATCCTGATACCCCTCGTCATGGCGATGTGATTACTGGCATTCCGGCTGATACCGAAGATCAAATGACTTTCCACGCAGGTACTCAATTGCAAAACGGTAAGCTACTGACCTCTGGCGGTCGCGTCATGTGTGTTGTTGGTCTTGCAGATACGGTTCGCGGTGCCCAGCAAAAGGCTTACGAGGCGATTAGCAAAATTCAATTTGCTGGCATGCAATATCGTAAAGATATCGGCTACCGTGCCATTAAATAAATCTAACTAAATAATATAGAGTTATCCATTGTCTACACAACCCACTCAAATCACGCAAATTGATATAGCAGTCCTCAAGAACTATTTCTTAGGGCTGCAAGATCGCATCACTGGCGCTATGAGTGCGCTTGATGGTAAAGCCTTTGTTATTGATGAGTGGAGCAAGCCTGAAGATAGCAAACTCAAAGGCTACGGTCGGACCTGCACACTCGATGGCGGGAATATTCTAGAAAAAGGTGGGGTAGGTTTTTCACATGTACGCGGCGATCAGATGCCACCTTCAGCATCACATCATCGTCCTGAAGTTGCAGGACGGAGTTTTGAGGCTATCGGTGTTTCCTTAGTTTTCCATCCAGATAATCCCAAAGTTCCCACTACCCATATGAATGTGCGCTGCTTTATTGCACAAGCACCAGATAAAGAACCCGTCTGGTGGTTTGGTGGTGGCTTTGACCTGACTCCCTATTACGGTGTAGATGAAGACTGTACCCATTTTCATCAAACTGCTAAAGACGCCTTGGATCCTTTTGGTAAGGAGCTTTACCCTCGCTTTAAAAAATGGTGTGATGAGTATTTTTACCTCAAGCATCGTGAAGAACCTCGCGGAATTGGCGGCGTATTTTTTGATGACTTTAATGAGCTGGGATTTGAGAAGAGCTTTGCCATGACTCGTGCTGTTGGTGACGCCTTTATTAACGCTTATCTGCCAATCGTGCAACGCCGTTATCAAGATGCTTTCACACCTGAAGAAAAATCATTCCAAGAATATCGTCGGGGCCGCTATGTTGAATACAACCTTATCTTTGATCGCGGCACTATTTTTGGACTACATTCTGGTGGACGTACTGAATCGATCTTGATGTCCATGCCACCAGTGGTGCAGTGGTGGTACAACTGGCAGCCTAAGCCTGACACACCTGAAGCCAAGTTATACGACCACTATCTCAAACCTCGTGATTGGTTAGCTTGAGCGCTCTGAAGAAAATCGGCATCCTAGGGGGAACCTTCGATCCACCCCATATTGGTCATTTAAGACTGGCGAGTCATTTTGCAAAAATATTGCAACTGGATGAACTGCTTCTTATTCCCAGTGGCGAGCCATGGCAAAAAGGTTCTGCTATTACCCCAGCAGAAATTCGCTTTCAACTGACTGAGGCAGCGGGAATTGATTTAGCAAGGGCGCTTCTCTATCTTCAGATCCCCACCCAAGTGAGCATTGATCGTATTGAGATTGAACGCTTCGGGCCAAGCTATAGTATCGATACTGCTAAAACCCTCAGAGAACGTTTCGGCTCTCAAGCAAGTTTGATTTGGTTAACGGGGGCAGACTCCCTCATGCATCTTCCCAGTTGGAATTCTTGGCGGGATTTATTTCAATATATGAACTTTGCAGTGGCGAGTCGACCAAATTATGATTTGAACTCCGAGATGAGCCCTGAAATTAGAGAATTACTGGCATCGCATCAAATTCATGAGCCTACCGCTCTTGAAAATACCCCGGCTGGCCTCATCTATATTGATGAGGGTTTGTCTGTCGACCTTTCCTCAACTGAGCTACGCAATCGCTTAAAAACATCTTCTCGGAGTCACATTGCCTCCGAACAAATTCCATCACATACCCTACAAATCATTACTAATCTGGGCTTGTATCAGTAATCAAGCTAAGATCATCCTAAATACTAAAAAAATTATCGAGAAACCATGGACTTACGTAAATTACAACGCGTCATCATTGATGCCCTAGAAGATGTTAAAGCGCAAGATATTCGCGTCTATGACACCACCAAACTCAGTGAACTCTTTGATCGCGTGATTATTGCCACTGGATCAAGCAATCGTCAAACTCGCTCTCTGGCAATGTCTGTCAAAGAAGATGTGAACGCCAAAGGCGGTGAAGTCATTTCGATTGAAGGATTAGAAACCGGCGAATGGGTTTTAGTGGATTGCGGTGATGTTGTGGTTCACATCCTTCAACCGATGCTCCGCTCTTACTATCAATTGGAAGGCATGTGGGGTGCTAAGCCCGTACGCGTGAAATTGGCTGGTAGCAAAGGGCTCGTCAAAGCCAGTGACTCTGAAGACGACGAGTAAATTCTTCTTAGTATTTATTCCGAGCGATTACCAATGCGCTTAACGATTGTTTCTGTTGGACACAAAATGCCAGATTGGGTTACTGCAGCAACCCAAGACTATGTCAAGCGCATGCCAGCAGACTGCAGTATTGAAATCAAAGAAATCAAACCCGATCTCACTCCAGCCAAAGAAGCCATCAAGATAGCGGCGGCGATTCCTAAGGGGTCAAAAGTGATTGCATTAGATGAACGCGGCAAAGATCAAACCACTCAAAACCTCGCAACGCAACTGGCCTCTTGGCGCCAAGATGGTGTTGATATTACTTTTTTAATCGGTGGTGCAGATGGCTTAGACCCCAGTCTTAAGATGAATGCACAAGCCCAATGGCGACTGTCTAGTCTGACCCTTCCCCATGCCATGGCTAGGGTTCTATTGGTCGAGCAACTCTATCGTGCCTGGACAATTCTCCAGGGACACCCCTACCATCGTGAGTAATACTGTGAATTCTTTTATTTACCTTGCCTCGCAAAGTCCTCGGCGTCAAGAGATCCTCATCCAAATGGGGGTATGCTTTGAAATGCTGGCACCACTACCTGATGAAGATAGTGAAAGTATTGAAATTCCGCTTCCTCAGGAAAAGGCGCGCGTCTATGTTGAGCGCGTCACCCTAGCCAAGAGTGCTGCCGCTTTAAAACGTTGGCAACAGGGTCAATTACCATGGGCTCCCATCTTATGCGCCGATACTACCGTCAGCTTGCCTCAGCAGATTGATGGTGAAATATTGGGTAAACCTACCGATGCACTTGATGC
>Ga0194037_1003221_pt1 | contig 10239 bp, 6 predicted proteins | sample JunL306m_MetaG_FD_148653 | JGI IMG/M metagenome (GOLD analysis project Ga0194037, IMG submission 148653) | Anoxic zone freshwater microbial communities from boreal shield lake in IISD Experimental Lakes Area, Ontario, Canada - Jun2016-L304-6m | ecosystem: Environmental > Aquatic > Freshwater >...
GTGAGCGGCGAAGATGCCCTTCCAGGCGATCCAATTGATCGGGCTAAGGTAAACCGGCCCTTGACCCCAAGGGTGGTGGCCATCGTAGTGGTGTACCAAGCTGATAGGCAAAAGCTCCAAACACTTTTGCGGGCACTTGGGCCACAGGTGACTTTGGGCTGCATGCTGCACAACGGCCCAAACACCCTCAGTGACAGCTTGCCTGTAGAACAAAGTGGATTCACTGTTGTGCACCTTGGGTCCAATTTGGGTGTGGCTAGCGCCCTCAATGCTGGCTTCTTGTGGGCCAGCAAACAAGAGGCTGACTATGTAGTTAGCTTCGACCAAGACAGTGAACCGGCCGCAGATATGGTGGAGCGACTTTTACAAGCTTGCACCATGCTCGAGGTCCAGGGGCATCAGATCGGTGCGGTCGGAGCCCAGCAAATCGATCCCCATACCGGACGGCCTGCGCCATTTATCGCGCCTATAAACGGCAGGCGGCGTCGTGTGATTCCAGAGCCAGGAAAGCCCTTGGAAGTAGACCATCTGATCACTTCAGGTTGCCTAATTCCCTTGAAAGCGTGGCGCGACGGGGGTAATTTTCTTGACGCACTATTCATAGACTACGTAGACATTGAGTGGTGCTTGCGCCTTCGTAGCCAGGGTTGGAAATTCTTTGGCGTGGCGCAGGCCCATCTCCTGCACAGTATCGGCACTGGGGTACGGCGCATCGGGCCCAGGCAGGTTGCCTGGCATGGGCCGCTGCGACACTACTATGTATTTCGCAATGGGGTCTATCTGCAGAAATTGCCCTACATCAGTCTTGCCTGGAAACTCTCTGATCTATTGCAACTAGCCAAAAAATTTCTATTTTTCGTGATTGTGGCGCAACCGCGCACCGCACATTTGCACGCGATGTTGGCAGGAATACGCGATGGCTGGCGGGGGCAACTAGGTCAAAGCAAGTCTACATTTGAATAAGGCCGCCCAGCCGCTTCTGTTATCCTTTTGCGGTGACCTTCTTCAGACTAAGTAAGGCAATTGTCCACCTAACGCGGCATCATTAATTAGTGGAAACTAAATCTATCCCCTATAAACCCGTGCGCAAATTGCTAGGCGCCCGAGCATTAGTTCTGGCCCCGCATCCCGACGATGAAGTATTTGGGTGCGCAGGGGCCATCATGCGCCACGTTGCGGCGGGCGAACAGGTCATAGTGCATATTTTGACCGATGGAGCCTACCGTGCCGCTAATGATTTGCGTGAATCGGTTGCAGGTACCAGGCAGAAAGAGTCCGCCACTGCTGCGCTAATTTTGGGCTATGGGGCGCCGCATTTTTGGGGTTTGCCTGATCGCGGGCTCCATTATTGTGAGTCTTTGATTCTCCAAATTCAAAGTGTTATTGATTCAAGCGATGCAGATTTAGTCTACGCGCCCTCTATATTTGAAATACATCCTGACCACCGCGCCGTCGCCCTTGCGGCGTTAGAGGCAATCCGTCGGCTTGGCCGGAATGTCAGTCTGGCGATGTATGAAGTCGGCGTGCCGATGGTGCACCCCAATGCACTGCTCGACATCAGCGACCTGGCTGCTAAAAAAGCACAAGCAATGGCGTGTTTTGCATCCCAATTGGAGGAGCAAGCTTACGATCAGCAGATCATCGCGCTGAATCGTTTTCGAACTTACACCTTGGGCTTGCATGTGACTTCAGCCGAAGCGTATTTCATCAGCCGAGCGGAGGAACTTGACGCAAATACGAATAAGCTGTTTGGCGGTCGGTATGCAAGTGCGATGGATTCATCCCCAGACCAGGTGATTGGAGGCAATGCACTGGTGAGTGTCCTCATCCGCAGTATGGACAGGCCACTTTTGTCCGAGGCACTTAGCGCATTGGCGCTTCAAACCTACCTCAATATTGAGGTGGTGGTGGTGAATGCGCGCAAAGAAAAGCACCGAGAACTCGGTGAAAAGTGCGGACGCTACCCGCTGCGTCTAATTCAAACCGGTGCGCCGCTAAGTCGCAGCGCCGCTGCAAACTATGCGATGGACCATGCGCGGGGCGCGTATCTTGTCTTCCTGGATGATGACGATTGGATTGACCCCAGTCACATTTCCGTTTTGGTTACAGCGCTTCAAAATAACCCAGAAAAATTGGCGGCATATTGCGGCACAGAGCTGAGAAACATGCGAGGTGAGAAGTTGGGCCTAGAACCCATGAATTCGCCATTTAGCCAAGGGCGATTACGTAGCGGCAACTATATTCCGCTCAATGCGCTACTTTTCTCAAGCGAAGTCGTAGGACGAGGCGCTCGGTTTGATGAGGGATTAAATGTCTATGAGGACTGGGATTTTCTCCTTCAAATTTCCCGGTGGTCCGAATTTACCCATGTTGATCACATCGCAGCCTATTACCGCGCATCCGGGCGATCCGGCGTAGGCTTATTGGCTGACGATCAGTCTAAAAAAGAGGCAAGGATACAAATATTTGAAAAGTGGAGACATTTGTGGAGCGGCGTTCAAGTAGAGGAAATGGTCACTGCGTTGTCACAAATGACCCTAGAGGCTATTGCCACCGGGCAAACGCAGTTACAGGCGCTGGGTGAAAGTAATGGGAAAATCCTATCGGATCTTGGGATAAGGATGGAGACTAGTCGTATTGCGCAGATAGAACTGGAAGAAAAGTGTAATGAACATGAGGTGCTGCTAGCCGAGCGCAACCAAGAACTAGAGATCGCTTTAGAAGATATTTTTTCATTGCGAAAATCGCTTGGAAAATCTAGCGAAAAACAGGCGCAGCTAGAAATTCAATCTAGGGAGAAACAGGCTCAGTTAGAAATTCAAATTGGAGCACTAAGCGCTGAGATCCAGCTCAAAAACAGCCAACTGTATGAAATACTGCATTCGACAAGTTGGGCAATAAGTGCGCCTGTAAGAACCTTAGGCCGATTTCGAAACAGGGTAAAACTGCGTTTGCGGCACGGTATTCGAAGATTATTGGGAATATCGCGCTGGCCCGGCGGGGCGCCTGTGGTATCACAAGGCTTTTCTGGCGAAACTTTGCTTGTTTGCGAGGGAAGCAAGCATACGCCGCTGGTTTCGGTCATACTACCCGTTTATAACGCCTGCCGCGTAGATAAACAATTCTTTTGGAATGCACTAAAGAGTATTCAAGGGCAAACTTATAAAAATCTTGAACTGATCGTGGTTGACGATGGTTCCACTGACGGTTCGCGTGCCTTGTATGATGAATTCATGCAGGCCTATCCAGGCTTTAACGCGAGATACGTTACCAAAGCTAATGCCGGGCAATCTAGCGCACGCAACTTAGGGGTGCAAATGTGCCTGGGGCAATACGTCAGCTTTATTGATCAGGATGACGAATGGTATGAAGATCGGCTTGAAAAAGTAGTGCCTTGGCTCGCCGACACGGCCATCGATCTACTTTATACAGATGCCGACAATATTGACGCTACCGGTCGGATCACTTATAAAAATATTCACAAGACCTATTCCTTTGGTTGGCCGCACCCCAAACGACAAATTGAGGATATTTTGTTTAAAGACATCATCGTGATGCCCGGAGTGATGATTATCAAAAAAGAAAAATACGATGCCGTCGGTGGTTTTGATGTCAACCTGTCGGGCTATGAAGACGACGATTTATTTCTTAGAATTTTTGAAATCGGAAAAGTGTTTTATTTGCCGATTTCGACGCTGCGCTGGCGGATGTACGGAGATAACTACAGTTTTTCAAGTCGCATGTTGAAAAGCCGTTTGTACTATTGGAAAAAATTGCTGCATAACTATACGAACCACCAAACCGATACTTTCCGGGTGCGGATGATTTCCATGCGCTTTTTCCAGGAATTCCTGACGCAGTCATTGGCCCAGTTTCAATCGGGCAGTGAGTTGTACCGTCACAGCATGGACGGCGCGAGAGAAATTATTCCCTACCTGCCTAAACTGCCACGATTGGTATTTACCATCGGATTCGCCCTTCCTCAAAAATTCACGCTCCGTACGATGGTTAAACTGAGTCAATTTTTTCGTTCAAGCTGATCATATTTAGCGCTGGCGTAAACAACTCTTTTAAGTCAATGAATACGCAAATGCCCTCTGACGAATTTCCTTCCAGCGCAGACATCCTAGGCGGAAAAGACGCGGGCCAGCCAGTGTTGTCGCGTGTTGAAAAACTCATTAATGGTTGCGACTTATTGGGTGCCGGACTTGAGATTGGACCTTCCTACAACCCAGTGGTTCCTAAGAAGTCCGGCTACTGCGTTGACACTTTAGATCATGCAGACGCTGCGCAGTTGCGCGAAAAATACCGGAACCATGACATCGATTTGTCGATGATTGAGGAAGTCACCTTTGTATGGCACGGTGAACCTCTGGATGAACTTACGCAAAAGCGCGACTACTACGACTGGATAATTGCATCGCATGTGATCGAGCACACTACCGACCTCATTTCTTTCCTAATTCAATGCGAAAAAATGTTGAAAGTCGGTGGCATTTTGAGCCTTGCTGTGCCAGACCATCGCTTTTGCTTTGACATTTTCCGCCCCGCCAGTTCGTGTGGCGAAGTGGTGCAAGCATTTTTAGAAAAGCGGCGAACACATTCTGCAGCCGCAATCTTCGACCATTTTTCCCTGGCCGCTATGAAAAATGGCAACCTGGCCTGGTCTAAGGAATCTGTAGGGGACTATGCGCTCATTCATGAGACCATTCACCATGCGCAAGCAGTGCTTGAAAGCACGCAAATGTCCGGCGAATATATGGATATACATAATTGGAGGTTTACGCCCGCTTCGTTTCGGTTGATCATGACTGACCTACTGGCGTTGCGTTACACCAGAATGGCGGTAAAGTCGTTTTCACCGACTTCAGGTTTTGAGTTTTTTTGCCAGTTGGAGAAGCGCTCTGCAATTGATGGAATGCATGGGCAGAGTCAGTCCCGCCTAGAGCTGCTGCTTGAAGCTGCGCAGGAATCAAGACTCCTTGCCTAAATTGCTTAGCCGTAACGACTGGTTATTGCCATGATCAAGGCACTCATTGAAGCGATAGAAAAAACCGAAAGCAATAGGAATGACCGTGCTATTCGGGTGTTTCGATGGTCGTTTAATGCATAGGCCAATAACAGCGCTGGCACCAAAAAATACCGTCCCTGAATACCCTGCACCAAAGTGGCAGGATGCGGCGTGAAGGTCACTAGCAAAGCCAGGAATATCAAACCCACACCTGCCAGCGCGCTTGTGATCAATACAATGCGTGCTTTCCTCATTTCGTGCAAACTCGCAAATGACATACTTGCCGAAGCACATAGTGATAAACCCATCCAAAGTCCCGGGTAAAAGCGCTGATGCAGGGGGGCATCAAGCCAGCCTAATATGCCAATGAAAGACTGCTGTAGGAATGTCGATTGCACCGGGTCTGCGACGGTGGCGGCGGCGATCTCTAGGAAGGCCAAGGGATGCACTGCGTAATAGATTAACAAACCGGCGCTGGTGTGTGCTGGGTCGAGCATCAAACCATTATTAGAGCGCAGCGCCACCAAAGCCCAGCCAATAGCTGCCAAGCCAAACGCGCCAACGACCAATGAATTTTTCAAGGACCTGCGTTGCCACGCGATATAAATGGGCAATAGAAACATCGGCATCAAATGCGTGCGACTGGTCGCCAGGATAAATACGCAAATTGAAATATGCCAGATGGGAAGCATGCGGTTAGCAGTATTCAGGCTAAAGAAAAATTGGCTGATTACCAAAACTGCCAATGCGGTTGTGACCCCGTCGATGGTGGGTGATAGCATTTGAAAAATACTCATGGGCAACACCAGCAAGGCCAAAGCGAGGGGTGCAATAGGTGCCAATTTGTATGCCATCGACAATAGGACAATGCAGGTCAATAGGGTCAGACCACGCACCAAATAGTAGCTTTGCTGCACCGTCCAATGCAGATGTTTACCGATAAAAAACCCGCTAGCCTGTGGAATGTAAATTGCCGGGAAATAATAGACCGTCCCCCATAAAGAGAAATATCTTTCTTTCCCTGTCCACGGGATGCTGGCGATACGCAATTTATCGGCCTCTGATAACAACTTCACTGAATCGGCGCGATACCCGTCGTGGAACGCAAGCAAACCTTCGTCAACGCTGCCACCCACATCGACACCTAGAGCGCGCGCCTGAGCGATCATTGCGCTTACCTGCATGTTACCGGTCGGTAAATCAATATCGAGCGGTATGGGCTCGAGTAGCCATTTGCCTTGGGAGATGAGATAGGCCCGCCCCAAATGGCTCATTTCGTCGGGGGACTGCATCGGCGGTATCAGTCTGGACAGTCCCGCTGTCAACACTATGATCACCCCAAAGACTGCCCATTGGATATTCTTCCGATAGAAATGCCACATATTCACGCGCCGCTAGCAGTTATTCACTCTAATTGTGCAAACGTAGGGTGTCGGCCGCCCATGTTGACGGGTATCTTTGTTGTAGCGTAGCAGTCAAAGTAAAAACATTGAAAGCAATGAAGCTCAACAAGCCTATGCCGCTAAAGCGGCGTTGCCAAACTCCAAGCGCTGACCAAGGTTGCTGCCAAGCGTAGGCCAACATAAGGCCGGGTACAAAAAAATACCGGCCTTGAACCCCTTTTATCATGTCCGCGGGGTGAGGGGTCCAAGTAACTAACAGCGCGAAAAAAACAAGCAATACTGACGCAAGCGCCACCATAGTAAGGCTCAACCGAGCCTCTCCAATTGTATTTTTTGGTTTTGCCAATAAACCCAAAATCAGTAACGCTACGCCGCTTGCTGAAATGAACGAATATGCCCATTCAGGTAAGGGTAACTCCAGCCAACCTAGTATTCCGATGAATGATTTCCAGAAAAATTGTAAGTTTTCATTGCTATTGAGTGTTTGCCAAAGGACTACAAAGAATGCATTTGGATGCATCACATAGTCGCGTACTAGCGCTGAAGTGCTTTGGCCCAATTGCACACGCGGGTCAAAAGACGTGCTGATTGCAATCGAGAACCAGGCTATAGCTGCTGCAAGGGCGATCAGTCCGCTCGCCAGTTGGTGTCTTTCTCGACGTTTGCGATATAGGATGAACGGTAATGTCAATATAGGAAGAAGGTGAGGCCTGCATGTCACAAGCAGCGATAAACCGAGGCACCATAAAGCAAACGCAAATCGAGAGTTCCCAGCGGATGTCGTTTTGTGCATGCGCAAAAACGCAGCGATTTCAAGTGCTGCTAATGCATTTGAGATGCCATCGAGACTAGCCGAAGACATTTGAAACATCGCCATAGGCAGACTAATCAAAGCAAGCAGTCCCACATTCACGGGGTAGAGGCAAAAGGCTCCCCACAATAGCATCGCGCTGCTAACGAGTGCAAATCCGCGCGCCAAAGTGTAAGAGCTTGCAATGCTTAGTTTCAGTTTCTCCCCAATTAGTAGAGCCACCGCTTGTGGCGCATATAAAAATGGAAAGTAATAGCTGGCCCCAGGCGCTGGCCGGAAGGCTTTGACGCCAGTCCACTGCAGGTCGTTCACTCCAGAATTTTGGATCGCGGCGATACCCGGATCGGGTTTGCCGATTTGACCAAGGTGGTACGCCAAGAAGCTATCTAGTCCAATATCTATTTCCCCTCCCGAGGTGATAACCTCAACTCCTAAATATTCCACCGGACCAGTTTTCAAAACTATTTCGCCGCGACTGAGGAGGTAGGCTCGTCGGACATGAAGTGATTCGTCGGGCGAGCGAAGTGGCGGTGTAAATGCTGAAACCAGACAAGCTAAAACCAGAAAGAGCGCTGCCCAGAACAGTGCATTTTTGCTAAACGCAACATTATTTTTATAATTCATATTATTGAAATAAATACACCAAATACTATTATCAGTGCTCCTACCATTGTGCGCGCACTAATCTCCTCGGCCAGCAAGTAATGACTTAAAAGCGGAACGATCAAGTAGGAAAGGGCTATCACGGGATAAGCCAGTCGTAAGGGTACCTGCCGAAGAGTACTTACCCAAAATAAAGTGCCCATAGCGTAAATTGCAAGTGCAGCCCATAAATGGTAGTTTAAGACCCAGCGTTGGAGTAACGACTGCAGTTCGTCCATCTGTAGCGCCGCCATTTTGAATAGCACCTGACCTGCCGACAGGCATACCAGCGTGCCTATGAGGAGCGCTATTTGACTGATGTTAAACATTGCGCTTCAGGCCAAATCGGGGTGCACCGCGCGCCGCGGTGTGTTGCTTACGTCAAAGCCAATAAAGGCCAGCAAAAATTGAATCCCGAGCATGGCTGGTAGTGCCGCTAGCATCACCGTACCCGAAGGAGCGCCGACGCCGGTTTGCCACGAATGCAACCATTGGTTAGCACCAAATACGACGCCGAATATGAGCATACCCACTCCAATGAGTAGTTCCAGGGATGCTACGGACATATCGCGCAAAAAGTAGTTGTAAAAAATACGCTTTGAAAAATTGCGCACATGCTTCCATAAAAACTCGCCCGCAATGCGACCGATCCGCATACTGCTCGACTCGCCGGCGTATTTGGCATCCATCGGGATATCCACAACCAGCGCACGCACCAAATTAAGCCGGAAAAGAATATCGGTTTCAAAAAAGTAGCGCGCGCTGATTTTTTCTAATGGAAGAAGTTGCACAACTTTGACGTGAATCGCGGTGTAGCCATTGGTGATATCGAAAATATTCCAATACCCAGTCGACATTTTCGCCATGAACGAAAGCGCCGCATTGCCGATTAAGCGAAGACCGGGCATTTCCCCCAAATGGGTGAGGTCGTAAAAACGATTGCCTTTGGTATAGTCCGCTTGGCCGCGAGCAATCGGTCGGACGAAGCGTTCCATGAGCGCCGGGTCCATTTGGCCGTCGCCATCGATTTTTACCAAAATATCGGCACCGCTTTCAATGGCCGTGCGGTAACCGGTCATGACAGCCGCGCCGACCCCTCGGTTGATATCATGAAATATCACCTGAACCCGGGGGTCCTGATTATTTTCCTGAACCCATTTGCCCGACATTTCCGGGCATGCATCGTCAACGACGACAATATGTGAAACAGTCGGACCTATGCCTTGCAAAACGTCCAATATGTGGTGCCGCACCCGGTAACATGGAATTACAACTGCAATGTTGAGCGTCATATTGAAAATAGCCTTGGGCAGTCTCTACAGGCCCCATTATGTCTAAGCTTCATCCGCCAGAGGACCCGGTCATTGAGGGTTTGCGAGGCCTGGCGGCCATGTTGGTCCTGGCCACCCATTACGCCCACCTTATCACAGACCAAAGCGGGGCCTGGGGCTTTGCAAGCACCGGCGTAGATTTGTTTTTCGTTCTCAGCGGGTTTGTGTTTGCACCTTACCTTGTCGCAAAGCCCTTGCATTATCCGGCGCACCTGGTTCGACGACTATTTCGGCTGTATCCGCTCTATCTATGCGCGCTTGCCCTCTACGTCGGGCTCAAGCCAGCGGCTACTGCCTACGACCATATTGGCAGTCATTTGCTAATGGGGCACACCTTGCAGAGCATCGAAATTGCTTCTTTTTATAACCCTGCTTTTTGGAGTTTGCCCCCGGAAGTTGAGTTTTACCTGGCCTTACCTCTTTTGGTGATCGCAGCACGCCTTCTAGGCGTTTCCTGCTTGGTCATTGCCGCCGTGCTGGGCAAATTGCTGCTGATGGCTCTGGCCGACCCGCTGGAACAGGGTCTGACTTACAGGGCCATCACCATGGTGCATTTGCCCGGTCTGTTAGTTGAATTTATGTTGGGTAGTTTCGCCTACTGCTTAAGTCAAAAAGTCCTCCCGTGGCACCGTTGGGTCTTGGTTTGTTGCGCGCTACTTTGCCTTTTGGGAGCAGAGCGTATGTTCACCCTTTTCTTAGTTGCAGGGCAAGCCACAGTGGGAAGTTTGCAGTTTTGGGTAGCCGGAAATATGGGGCTGATGGCCGCCATCGGTTATACGCTCTTGGTTGCGGGCCTGGCCGGATTGACGATCAGGAGCGCTGGGCTACTCACTGTGAGCAGCTGGGCAGGGCGCTTGAGCTATGGCGTGTATCTTTTCCATAACGCGATCGGCCAGATTGTTTCGCAGTACGCGGCGCCACTGCGCGGCTGGACGGCCTGGATTGTTCAGCTCGCATGCACCCTGGTGCTGGCAGCGCTGCTCAATGTCGCAGTCGAGGCGCCCGCCCGTCGGATAGGTCGGCGCCTGGCGAATTGGTTGC
>Ga0194037_1003222_pt1 | contig 10235 bp, 7 predicted proteins | sample JunL306m_MetaG_FD_148653 | JGI IMG/M metagenome (GOLD analysis project Ga0194037, IMG submission 148653) | Anoxic zone freshwater microbial communities from boreal shield lake in IISD Experimental Lakes Area, Ontario, Canada - Jun2016-L304-6m | ecosystem: Environmental > Aquatic > Freshwater >...
AAATATATATCTATAAATCAGTTTTTAGAAGTACCCATAAATGTAATAGCATGGCAAAAAAAGCACTTCCGTTCAATCAGGCACAGCATATCTGGGAAGGAGTTATCCGTGATGGAAAAGAAATCAGACTGGAGTTGGAGCTGGACATTCACAAAAGACTCTTGAATATCATTCATATAGGACGCTTTTACTACTACATTTTTGACATACCCAATATGACACTTCCCTTTGTGAGCGAAAGTATTACCGATATTCTGGGCTACACACCCGAAGAATTTACACCTGAATTTTTCTTTTCGCAGCTAATACACCCCGATGATGTACAATACTATGTGAATTTCGAGAACAAAGTAGCTGAATTTTTCAACAAACTCACAGTTGAAAATATCTTCAACTTCAAGGTTCAATACGATTTCCGGGTACGAAAAACGACAGGAGAGTACATAAGGGTGTTGCAACAGGTTGTAACTATCGAAACAACACCTGAAGGTGGAGTAAACAAAACCCTGGGAATTCATACCGATATTAGCGATATCAAAGCAGAAGGTATGCCTTCTTTATCAATTATAGGAATGAATGGCGAACCATCGTATCTGAATATCGAAGTGGAAAAAGTATTTGTTCCCACTAAATCGCTGTTGTCGGATAGAGAAAAAGAAGTACTTTTTCATATAATTCACGGTAAACACAGTAACGAAATTGCAGAAATTCTGGGTCTGAGTAAACACACGATATTGAACCATCGCCGGAATATTCTGGCTAAAACTGAAACAAAGTCAACAGCCGATTTGATTGTAAAAACGATACAGGAAGGATGGGTGTAAGACCCCCACCCCCCTAAAAGGGGCAAAAGAAATATCAGTACATTATGTCCGAAACCTTACTCCCTATAGTACAAGCCCAAAAAGCATGGCAGGCAGCCATCAAAGCAGGCAAAGAAATCAATATGGATATTGATTTAGAAACCTACCGGAAGTTGTTGAATATTGTAAGCGTGGGTCCGTTTTATTATTATATTTTCGATTTGGAAAAAGCTATCATACCGTTTGTTAGCCCAAGCATAACAGAGGTATTGGGTTATGCCCCCGAACAATTTACTCCTGAATTCTTCTTTCAGATTATTCATCCCGACGATGCTGCTTCATTTCTTAAATTTGGAGAGAAATCTGTAGAATTCTTTAATTCAATTGCTCCGGAAGACATTTTTGGCTATAAAGTACGGTTTGATTTTCGACTCCGAAGAAGCATGGGTGAATATATCCGTGTTTTACAGCAGGTTGTAACTCTGCAAACTACCGAAACCGGAGGTATAAACCGAACATTAGGCATTCATACCGATATTAACCATATCAAGTCTGAAGGAAATCCTGTATTGTCGTTTGTGGGTATGAATGGAAAACCATCATTTTTGAATGTTGAACTAACATCCGAATTTATGCCAACAACCGAGCTCTTGACACGTAGAGAAAAGGAGGTGTTGTACTATATTGTTCATGGCAGAAACAGCAATGAAATAGCTGAAATTCTCTTCCTTAGCAAGCATACCGTACTCAATCACCGCCGCAATATCATGACTAAAACCGCAACTACCACAACTGCCGAACTTATTGCTAAAACGATGAAAGAAGGGTGGGTGTAAATCGAGCAAGGAATTATCTCATTTTATAAACCATTGCATTTATATTCATTCCTGCACCTACCGATGCAAAAACAAGCACATCTCCAGCTTTAATGTGTTGATTTTCAAGTTTATGGTTAAGTATCAAATCGAGCAGTGTTGGTAAAGTGGCTACAGAGCTGTTGCCATATTTATGCACCGTCATGGGCATAATGTGTTCGGGTATGTCTTCTATTTGATAAAGCCCATAAAATCGTTTCAGAATGGCCTCATCCATTTTGCCATTTGCCTGATGAATAAGCACTTTTTTTAGCTCCGTGATGGAAAAACCACTTTTATCCAAACAAGCTTTTATGGCTTTCGGAACGGTTTCGAGGGCATATTGATACAGTCTGCGACCATTCATTTTAAGAAATAAATCGTTTGGATTTTCAAAGTCGGGATTATACGATGACCCCATGTAAAGCAAACCGGCATGATTGAAAGTATCTGAACGGGTTTTGTGTGCAATAATTCCAACGGGAGTTGTACTTTCAACAGCTTCGAGAACCACTGCGGCTGCTCCGTCGGCGTAGAGCATGCAATCACGGTCGTGTGGATCGCAAATGCGCGAAAGCACTTCAGCGCCTATTACCAATATTTTGATGGCATCGCCCGACTTGATAAAATAATCAGCCTGAATCAGAGCCTGCAACCAACCGGGACATCCAAATGTTATGTCATAAGCCACCGTATCGGGGTTTTGTATTCCCAGTTTTTGTTTTACTTTCGAAGCCATTGCCGGTATATGGTCGGAGGCCCGATTGGTTGCCGTTGTATCGCCAAAATTTGTAGCTACAATAATATAATCCAATTCTTCTTTTTGGATTTTAGCTGCCAAAATTGCTTGTTCGGCTGCCAAATATGCCATATCCGAAGTTATCATAGTTTCGGTAATATAGCGTCGCTCGAAAATAGTAGTAATTTCTTGAAATTTTTTACTAATTTCCAATGCCGATTTTTCAACTTTTACGCCGGTTGATTCGTGGAAATCATTACGGACAAAATCTTCATTTTTTACAATCCTTGAAGGGATATAACTGCCTGTACCAGTAATAATACTGTACGTTTTACTTTCCATCAGATTTGATTTTTTTAAGGTAAAAATTAATTCAAAACATTTATTAGCCCCACAAAATTAAACTAAAATACGAAAAACATCCATCATGTTAAGCTAATTATTGCTAACTCAACACAAAATCATTTTTTAAAAACGAAAGATGATTCTGATTAAAATACTAAATGATTGATATATAAGAATTAAGTAGAGGAGTAATTAAATGTCGTAAAGTACATACAATGTGATTTTCAGAGCGCAAACTCCCGATGACGCCAAGAACGTAAACATTCATTTTGCGGTTTTGTGTCGTAGTTATTTAATAACTTAGCGTTCTTCGTGTTCAATTATCTCCTCCTCCTGTAATCAGAATATCGGGGGCATTTTTTTTTGCCTGACAACCCTATTTTTCAGTACTTTTGTTTATTTGCCGAAATTACTATCTTTGCAATATGATCAGATATACGTTTCATTTTTTACTTATTCTATTTATTCTTGAAGGGTTAAGTGCCTGCTCCATTATGCCTTCCGAACTGGCTACCGCCGAGCAACTAATTGAAACTGCACCCGATTCGGCTTTGCATATTCTCCAACACATACCTGCCTACAAACTTAACTACGATAAAAGCCGCGCGCTGTATGGGCTGCTAATGATACAGGTCTTAGACCGAAAACACCTGCCACTCAAACCCGATTCTTTGCTAGATTTTTCAATTGATTATTACCAAAATCATAAGGACGGTGATAGACTGGCAACCTCCTATTTGTTTAGAGGTCGGACATGCAAATATGCAGCTGAATATGAAAAGGCAATGAATTATTATCTGAAATCGCAGGATGAAATACAAAATTCAAATAATTATGTTCTAATTGGTCGCATTAATCTGGATATGGGAGATATATATAATATTCAAGGAGACTATAAATTAGCCAGAGAAAAATATAAAAAGGCATATATTTATTTCAAAAAGGCACATTTTCAACCTCAGTCTTTTTATTCTATTTTGAATATTGCCAGAACATATCATGATGCAAAAAACTATAAAACTGCTCAGAAGTACTTTAGGAAAATTATCTGTGAAGCTAAAGATTCTATTCAACTTGCTGCATTGTATCAGGAAATGGGATTGAATTTTTATGATTCTAAACAACTGGATTCTGCTTTGTTTTATTATAGAATTTCAACTGTTTATCCATATATTGGCATAAATAGATCCATCAGATATAGTTATTTAGCTGAACTTTATTTTTCGATGAAACAATATGACTCAGCATTCATTTATGCAAAGAAAGCTTTTAACTATGGCATAGAGTTTAGAACTCAGCGGGATTGTTACCGAATTATGACAAATTGCGAATTTAAAAGAGGTCATATGCGTGAAATGTCGATGTATATGAATATGTATGTTCAATTGAGTGATTCAATTCGAAAAATCGATACACAGATAAAAGGCAGCTATATGGAAACCACCCATATTGCCAAAAAGGAAGCTGCTAAAAATAAATATATTGCCTGGTATCTGGGATTATTGGCTCTAATGTTACTGATAGCCTCCTATTTGGTTTACCGTTTTATTACCCACCGGAGCAGAGAAGAAAAACTACAATTGCAGCAAACACATACCGGTGAAAAAGTGAGTATTCACAAAAAAGTGATTGAAGATAAGCGGGCAATATTGCAGCAGCAGATAGAGAAACGGAAAAAACAGATGCTTACTGAGTTTAAAAATGCGGGGGCGGAGGAGCGCGAAAAACAGCTCCGGAATATCTATAAAGAACTACTTCACTATGACGAACCCGTTTTATTCTATCAGGAAATGGATAAGTTTCTAAACGTATTAATCACGAAACTAAGAAGCCGTTTTGCTACATTGAACGAAAATGAATTGAAGTTGTGTTGTTATTTATTACTCCACATTCCTACCTACGATATGCTTTTATTATTCAGATATAAAAGCGATGATGGATTGAAAACTCTTAAAAGAAGACTATCCAAAAGATTAAATCTTGAAAATGCCACTGCGCTGGAAGATTTTCTGCTGACTCTGTTGGCCGAAAATTAAGCCGATTATCCCTTGTGTTTGATTCGTTTTTTACGTTTACCCGTTTTCGCATTGCCCGAAAACGGGCTTTTTTTTACACTTCAGGAGCTAAAAATTCCGGCTGCACACCAAATTCTTTTTCAGCCAACATAATCTACTGATTTTCAGTAGTGTTTTAGATTGGACTGCACACCTCCCAACTGTGAAAATATTTGGTCAACTCCCTGTACACTTCCTAAATTAGCAGCACGATCGATCGGAATTTTTTATCAAAACCCAATTAACAACCAAAGTCCCTATGAAATGAATTTAAGAATCGGAAGTGGTTCATGAACGCGAAAGATGATTAGGTAAAGATTATAAGCCTGAATTAATCATGATGTTTATACTATGAAACTCAGCAAGTGAGACAAATTGTATACAACGACTAAAAAGAACAATTATGAAACGTATAAAAATTTCGAAATCAGGATTTCTCAGAATCTGCCTCGTTGCAGGTTTAGTTCTCTCTGCTCAGTTTAGTTTTGCGGTAGATCCTATACCCGTACCAATTCCAAAAGATGGAACACCAAAAGCACCACCAACACAAACCAATGGTTTAACTCAGGAGCCTTCGGCTTCGGCAACTATTGATGCCGCGGAACTGGATGTATACTTCGAGTACGGAGTAGGAGATGCCACCATTACGCTGTATGATGCCGGCAACAATGTAGTGTATCAGGAAGTAGTGGACACGAATTCTGCATCCGCAGTAAGTGTAGGGGTAAGTAGCTGGTCAGGGGGCGACTATATGATTACCGTAACGTACGGAACGACAACCCAGCGGGGATATTTCAGTATTGAATAACAATGAAAAAACGAAAGGCAGTGCAACCGGCTGGGTTTACCGATAGAGCTAGTGAACATAGCACTTAACAATAAGCTATTGCAACTCAATGGTGGTGCTGCTTTTCAATATATTAAATTAAATGATTATCCGCAAAAGCAACAGATAAATTTACGCTAATAAATATCAACAAGGATTAACCACTAATTTCACGAATTTTCACGAATACATATAAATTTGAATTCTTATTCGTGATAATTAGTGAAATTAGTGGTTTAGATATTATTTTGAAAATTGAAATTTTGTAAACTGTACACTTTGCGGATAATCATTTTAAATTATTTAGTAACTATAAATCAAATTTTAAAAACATGGCTCAAAATTTAATTTCAGCAAGTTTATCGGCAGCAGAGGCAGCCGAAGTTTTACAAAGTCTAACCGATGTAAAAACTAAAATGCCTTTTTTATCTACTTTACAGAAATCTGATGTAAGTGGAATTTTCAAAGTGGGTAATGCATATTTAGCTTTTATCGACAAAATTTATCAGGTTGTAACCACACATCCGGAAATTCTTCCGGCAATTTTCGACAAGGAAGAGTTTTTGCGCGATTATGAATTGTTGAATACTATGCGTCCGATTTACAATCAAATCAATGAGTTGGCCGAAGGTATTCAAAAAACATTTACTGCCGTAGGAAGCGATACATTGGTTGCAGCACTCGAAGTGTATTCTTCTGTAAAGCAGAATAAAGACAAAGTTGCAGGACTAAGCGTGATAAGCGACGAATTGGCCGTTTTCTTTAAAAAGGCAAAGGTTAAATCCAATACATCAGCGACAAAATAAGCTAAAATAGACTCTGAGTCTCTTCGGAGTGACATAAACACACTCCCAAGAGACTCGCAGTCACTCCCGAGTGGTAACGAGTCACTAGTTAGTGACTTCGACACGCTCCCGAGACACCAGAACACTCTCCGGAGAAACTAAAAGACTCTCCGAAGTGACTCGAAGACACACCGCGCCAGCTGGCCAATACAAAGTAGTGATAAAAACCTAAAATACTGCAAGAAAACAAAGGAGTGTATTACAAATATGCCCCAGCTGGAGACCACAAAACCACAAAAGAAACCAGAAAAAAATACAAATAAACATGAGAAATGTTTTAGTACTTGCTGGTCGTAGAAAACACAACTAAAAATTAACAACTATATAAATAAAAAAATAACTTTATGAAAAAAATATATTATATCTTTGCGCTTATAGCGTTTGCATTAACTTCGTGCGATAAAAATGATATTAGCAACAGTATAGCACAACAACCAGATGCCTCTAAAATCACAGACGATGCAAATCGTCAACGACGACCAGTAATATTAGGTGAAAAACTAAACAATCCCTATTCTGTTAAGAATATGCAAGCTGCTTTAGATACAATTAAAAAACATTCAGCTCAACAGAATACAAGTATGAAGGCACCAAGTGCAATACTTGAAGACATGAATATCGAACCTACCGACTTATATGTGCGATATTTACCTGCTAATCGTGAGCAGTTTGTAAAATTAATGACAGATACTACATTAATTATATTTGATTATCCTCTCGATTATGAAAAGACCCAAACAGGGGATTATTACAAAGATCCTACAGTAACAGGTGAATATACTTGGTTGTATGTAGTTGTTCCAACCGGCTATCAGCCACATAATGGTATTCAATATGAAGAAATTGAGAAGTTGTTTATACCTGAACATAGCACATATTATAATCAACAGGAATCGTCTTCAACTATAAAAGGTGTGCAGCAATTAAAATCAAACATAGCTAATACTACCAACTATACAGATATTTTAAAAAATCTGGAGGTCACATCGTTTATTTTAACGGGTAATGGCGATAAATTAAATAAACCTACGACACAAAATGCTCCGGCAGGAATGCCAAAATATGAAACCAAAAAACCGGGATTATTTGGTTATGTGTATAATCCGGATGGTTATATAAAAGTTACAACACCTAACGGTGATAAACCGCTTGCTGGTATTCGGGTAAGAGTGGCTCGATATTTTACATCTTATGAAACCCGTACCGATGCCAACGGTCGATTCTACTTCACTAACCAATTCGGACAAGATGTTATTTTCCCGAATATCGAATATTTTATATATTTCGATGGAATAAACGGTAGCAATTTTTGGCGATTATGTGATTATGTGACTACAGGTATTCCATTATGGACAACAGGTTTTAGTATTGGAGTACATGATCCCAGTAGATATGATTATACATTTAATACTTCCAGCTATTTCTGGGGTGAAAGTGTTCAACATTTAGCCATCAATAATTATTTGAATAATGCAAGAACTGACGGTATTAGTTTACCAGCTACAAGTCTGAATATTATCTCATTTAATAATTCGGACTATCAATATTGTGAAGATTTATTGAGACAAAATATTGCAGGTGGTGGTAATCCTGATATGGTTCTCCATTATCAAAATACCTATAATGATTATTCTAAAATAATTGGATTCACCTTACATAAATTTACAAATGCAAGCCAAATAAATAAAATGTTGTCTCTTTTTGGAACAACATGGGCTTCCTCATATTGGTATGCTGTGCAAGATCAAATTAAAAGTGATAATTCAAAGGGTTTGTATGATTGTTTCGGTATTACACACAAAACAACTGGAGATTGTTCGCAACAAATTACTTTGACAGAAGGATGGGCAAATTATAGAAATGATGAATTATTAAGCCGGTTTGGCATAACAGGTTACTCTGAAACAAATAGCCAATATTTAAAACCTTATGTAACCATGTTTCGTGACCTACATAATCTTGGCTGTTCGTATCAAAACCTTGAAAAATCATTGTGTACTTACACAATTGCCGGATTTAAAAGCAATCTTATTTCGTTTTATCCTAGTTTAAGTACACAAATTGGTAATATTGTACCTAATCCCGACCAGACAATACCCGGAAATATAACTTTTATGACCTATAATCTAAAAAGGGATGATTATGACTTTGGTTATGACTTGCAAAATACGCGTATTTACAATCTCTCCAGAATAATTGCTAACACAAATCCTGATGTGGTTGCTTTTCAAGAAATTGAGAATACACGACACCTAAACTTTGATATTCTTAAACGTGAAACTGGGCTTAATGGTGATACCTGTTTAACTGAATCTTTTTCTATACTACCATCCACTAATCTCACAAATTATGGAATTGGAATACTCTGGAGACCTTCGTTGGGCACACCAATAATTAGTAAATATGTTTTAAAAACTGTACCTGAGGTAAGTCCATTTATGGTTGCAGAATTTCCCAATTTTTATTTTATATCTACTCATTATCATGGTGAATATGAAAAAATAACTCAATCAATCATAGCTTTTGCTAAAAATGTCAATAAGCCTGTATATATAGGTGGTGATTTTAATTGTGATTTGAATGAAGAACCTAAAGTGCTACCTTTAGCAAAATTTGTAGAAAATGGCTTTGTATTCCTTAATAAAATTGGTGATAAAACAGCTCCAAGTGATATCCCTATTACACTTATAGATTTGATAATTGGATATAAACCAAATTCAACTGAATACAATATAATTTCAGAAGGTATACCTATTTTTCCTTTTGAACTTTGGAAAATTAATAAAAAAACGTCCGACCATCTCCCTTATTTTGTAACAGTAAAGCTGTAAAACTTTTTCCTCCTCGTCGCCTGAGACGAGGAGGAGCTTTTAAGTTCATATACAAACCGTTAATACAAAACTTTTATGAAACAAATATCAATTCTCTTCCTTTATTTTCTTTGCTCTATATGTATTTATGCTCAGGACACTATTTTGCTTAAAAATGGGCAAATAATTAATGCAACCATTATCGAAAGAAACAAAAGTAAAATTAAATATCAACATGTCCAAAATGCAAAAACAGATACGACACTAAGTTTACGACTATCCAAAATTAGAACTATTCATTATGGGAATGGAAAAGTTGACCTGCTAAGTTCTCAAAACCCAAGAAGTATATTTCCTTTGGGAGTAAATTTTGGTTTCACTATTCCATTTCTTACGGGCAGTATTGATTATTTAATCACACCAAATCTAAGTGCAGAGATAGAACTTAAGAATTTACTTTCTACTTCTTACCATCTGTATTCATTTTCTGTTGGAGGGAAATATTGGTTTGCTAACAAATATGGGAAAAGTGGGTTTTCTCCTTTTGCAGGGTTGTTTTACTCACGAGTGTGGGTGCAAAACGATTATGAAGATATTACATGGTTTAATAAACCTGAATGGTCAGCATCTAATTATCTGGAAATGCCAATAGGAATTAGTTATATTACTAAATTCGGATTACAAACATCTATTCAATTGAATAATTCTTATAATATTGAATATGATAAACTTAGTTTAATAAATAGCATTGAGTTTCGTGTTGGTTGGCGTTTTAAAAATGGAAAGAAATAATAATGCATTTAAAATACAAATGAAACAAATATCAATTCCCTCGTTCTGCGTAGCGTAATAGTAGCGGGAGTTCGGCATAGCGTCTTTCGCTATGTCGAAGCTAAAAGCAAGGCTTTGCCTTGCATATTGAAATAAAATTTGAAAAGCAGGAGCTTTTCTTTTAGCAG
>Ga0194037_1003223_pt1 | contig 10231 bp, 4 predicted proteins | sample JunL306m_MetaG_FD_148653 | JGI IMG/M metagenome (GOLD analysis project Ga0194037, IMG submission 148653) | Anoxic zone freshwater microbial communities from boreal shield lake in IISD Experimental Lakes Area, Ontario, Canada - Jun2016-L304-6m | ecosystem: Environmental > Aquatic > Freshwater >...
GATAGCATCAGACTAGTTCCTTATGCGGCCCGTTTCTGCCGGTTATCGTTTCGTTGGTATGATTTAGTAAACGGATAATTCTAACTGAAGATTGTAACGGACGTGTTTCCACTGCGTAAAAGTTGCGTTACGTTTTATCGACGTTCATCCACAACAGTTTAGGAGCGGAAGATATATAAGCTAACCTCGGAGTTACCCGAAAACAACCTGTTTCTCAACGGGCTCCCTTGCCATGTCACAAATCAGCTGCAATGTCTGATTCTCTGAAGCTATTACTCCACGCGCCTGACGGGCCAAGCACCATAACAAATACCCCGCAGCAAGCGACGGGGTATTTGTTATCAGTAATGGATTTCACTCATCGAAGCAAACTTTCTGGAATATGACCCGATAACCAACCCGGACGAGGCGGAGAGGTTTCAGCGTTCAATACCATTCAGCACCCCGAATGTGGCAGCAGGGAACACTCTCTCCTCCGCCGGATGACCAACCCTAACCCGCCTGCCGCCAGCAGCAAACCCCATGGACCGAGTGCCGGGACCGGTGTCGCCGCTGACTGCGGCGCAAAGGTCGCCGCGATGCTGTGCGGGGCGGTGACATTGCTGACCGTGTAGGTGAAAGTCCCCGCCGGTGCTTCGATTACCAGTGCCGTGACACTGGCACCGTTGTCGGTCAACCCGGACAGGGTGTACCCGCTATTCGGAATGATGGTGAAAGTTTTACTCAATCCCTGCGGTACCGTTGCTCCCCCTGATGAGGTGATGCTGCCGTTCGTTACCGGAGCGGCGGTAACGGGATAAGTGGGGGCAGACAGAGTTGTCACACTGAAGATGTCACTTACTCCACCGATCTGCAGGGTGGCGGAGCGAACCGTCGCGTAGCTGCCGGATGCCTGGATCCTGAGCCTCAGGCTGTCGCCGTTGGCGATTACCCCGGCAGTGGTAAAGAACTGGCCACCGTTTATGGAATATTCTCCGCCGCTGATCGACAGCGGAGCCGGGGCATTGATGCCGGAGATGACGACAGTGCCGGAAATAACCGCTGCATTCAGCGCCGCATTTCCCTGATCGGTAAAGGTGAATTGGTTCGGCGTGGTATCGGGGGTCAGGGAAACCACCATGCGGATGCGGTTGTTGGTGGCGTCGGCGATGTAGAACGTACCCCATTTGTTCACCGCAAGGCCGGAAGGAGTATAAAGTTGCGCTGCTGTGGCCGGTCCGCCATCTCCGGAGAAGCCGGGAGTGCCGATCCCCGCTACGGTCGTGATGGTCCCCGATTTATCCACCATCCTGATGCGCTGGTTGTCAGTATCGGCAATGAATAGCGCTCCGACACCGTCAACCGCCACACTTAAAGGTATATTCAGACGCGCATTCCAGGCCGGGCCTCCGTCGCCCGAATAACCGGGAACGCCATTGCCCGCCACGGTGGTAATTATCCCCGAGCTGTCCACCATCCGGATGACGCTGTTGCCGGAATCTGCTATGTAGAAGGCACCATTGCCATCCACCGCCACTCCGAATGGCGCATACAGCTCTGCGTCCCTGGCTGATCTCCCGTCACCCGAGTAGCCCTGGGTGCCGGTGCCGGCTGCCGTGTAAATATTCCCATACGTATCAACCATGCGGATGACGCTGTTTTTGGTATCGGCGATATAGAGAATGCCGTTGCCGTCAGCCGCCACAGCGGAAGGCATGTTCAGCCCCGCTTTCCATGCAATGCCTCCGTCACCGTAATACCCGGAAGAACCATCACCGGCCACGGTGGCAATTTTCCCCGATGTATCAACCATGCGGATGCGGTTATTGCTTGAGTCGGCGATATACAGGTTGCCGTTCCGGTCAAGCGTCACACCTGTCGGGGAATAAAGACTCGATTGCGTGGCGGCACCGCCGTCGCCGGAATAACCGGCAGTGCCGTCTCCGGCCACCGTGGTAATGACTCCGGCGGGATCAACCATCAGGACCAAATGGTTATTGGTGTCGGCGATGTAGAAATTGCCTTTGTCATCAAAAGCCATTCCTGAAGGGAGGTCGAGTTTCGCCGCAGTGGCCTGGGAGGCGACTCCGGTTCCCCCTCCCGCAACGGTGATGATGTCGCCGGGACCCAGCAGGTCAAAGGTGGCGCTGATGGTATGGCTGCCGGTGACGCTTGCAAAGGTATATCCGCTGACCGCTCCCACCGATACGCCATCCACCAGGACATCAAGAATATGGTAATTGGCGGCGGGAGAAATAGTAAAGATCAGGCTGCCGCCGTGGGATACGCTTGTGGTTCCGGCAGGGGTGATGTTGCCGTTGGGCCCGGCGGAGGCGGTTATGGTGTAGCTGTTGAGGGCAAAGCTTGCGCTGATGGTATGGCTGGCAGTGACGTTGCTGAAGCTGTAGCTGCCGACCGCTCCGACCGAAACTCCGTCCACCCGGACATCAAGGATGTGATAGCCGACGGCGGGAGAGATGGTGTAGGCCAGGCTGCCCCCCTGGACGACGGAGGTAGTGCCGACTGGCGTTATGCTGCCGTTGGTCCCCGGGGATACGGTTATGGCGTAGTATGCGGGAACGATATACAGCCCTCCGCTGCTCGCACTCTGGTTGCCGGCGTTATCCCGCGCCATGAAGAGCAGGGTGGAAGAGACTGCCATAGGGATCGGTCCGCTGTAGGGTGTCGCTGCCGTTGTCGGCGCGGTGCCGTCCAGCGTGTACCAGATTCCGGCGCAGCCGGAGAAGTTGTCGTTGCAGGTCAGTGTCACCGACAGAGCACTCGGATACGTTCCCGGCAGCAGATCCGCGCTGACAGATGGATTCACATTATCCAGGTTAATGAGAGCCGGATGGGGGAGGACCGACCCCTGCGGAACCCCAAGCTGGCCGTACCTGTTATCTCCCCAGGCCACTGCCGTGCCGTCACTTTTCCGCGCGACACTGAAGTAATTTCCGGCGCTGATGCCGGAGTAAGAACTGCTGCCAACCGTGGCACCTGCAACTCCAATCAGGCCAGGTACCAGTTGTGGTATGTTCCTGCTGGTGGTTGTGCCGTCACCAAGCTGGCCGTGACTGTTATCTCCCCAGGCCATCACCGTGCCGTCGCTCATCATCGCCATGGTATGGGCAAAGCCGGCGGCAACAAAACGATCCACCGCAGGTGAGCCGGGGGGGAACGATACCAGTACAGGTATGCTGCTGTTCAAAAAAGTGCCGTTCCCCAGTTGACCACTGCTGTTGTTTCCCCAGGCCCACAGTGAGCCATCGGTTTTCAATGCAAGGGAATGTGAATTACCGGCGTAGATACCGCGCACCCCGCTGAGAACGGCCACCGCAACCGGCGTGCTGCTGATGATCGGATAGGAGGTGTTCCCCAGTTGGCCGCTGCTGTTGTTTCCCCAGGCCAGTACCGTGCCGTCACTTTTCAGCGCCAAGGTGTGAGAACCGCCGGCGGAAATAGCTGTTATGCTTACTCCGCTGAGACCGGCAACCGCAACCGGGCTGTTCCTCTGGATGAGGGTGCCGTCACCCAGCTGGCCAAAAGTATTGTCTCCCCAGGCCCAGATCGTTCCATCACCTTTGCGAATCAGTGTGTGATTGTCACCGGCAACGGCGTGTGTCACGCCGCTGAGCCCAGGGAGCCTGACCGGGTTACTTTTTGATGCGACGGTGCCATCCCCCAGTTGACCATGCAGATTGTCCCCCCAGGTTAACACAAGTCCAGTGGATGAACGCTCCACGGTATGCTTCAGACCGGCGGAGATTCCGGCAACTTGACTGATCTGCGGCACGACGGGGGTATAACCGGACAGGGTGGTGCCATTCCCCAGTTGACCGCTGCCGTTATTTCCGAAGGAAGCCACCGTGCCCAGCGTGCCGTTTGTTGTCAGTGCCACGGAGTGGTCTCCACCGGCGACGACTGCCGTGAGCCCACTGAGGCCGGAAATCGCTGCCGGACTGGTCAGAAAGCCCAAAAAAGCACCGTCCCCCAGTTGGCCAGAGGTATTGTCTCCCCAGGACACCACGTTCCCGTCAGTTTTCAGCGCCACGGTGTGATACCACCCTGCTGCCATGGCGGACACTCCGCTGAGGCCGGCAACCGGAACCGGCAGCGCGCTGTCTATGGTGGTGCCGTTCCCCAGTTGACCTTCACTGTTGCGCCCCCACACCACCAGAGTGCCATCGCTTTTCCGTGCGACGGTGTGGTCTCCACCGGCCTGTACGGCAACAACAGTGCTGAGTCCGGAAACGGCAACCGGCGAGCTGCTGCCGTTCAAGGTGCCATTCCCCAACTGACCGTAAAAGTTATCCCCAAAAGCCACCACCGTGCCGGTGTTCAGTAATGCCACGGTATGCATATTTCCCGCAGAGACGGTGCTCACCCCGCTCAGGCCGGAGACCGCAACCGGAGTGGTGTTGACCGGATATGAGCTGTTTCCCAGTTGCCCGTACGTGTTATCCCCCCAGGCCCAGACCGTGCCGTCGCTTTTCCGCACCACGCTATGGTAACTACCGGCGGCAATGGCAGTTAAGGCATTGAGGCCGCCGCTTACCACTCCGGGTGTACTTTTAACAGTAGATGGGGTAGCGTACCCCAACTGGCCGTTGGAGTTTGATCCCCAGGTATACGCACTGCCGGTGCTTCTCAATGCAATGGTATGGGAGTCACCGGCGGCTATGGCGGTCACTCCGGTCAACCCGTAGACCGCAACCGGCGTGCCGCAGGTTGTGAAGCTGCCGTTCCCCAACTGGCCGAAGTAATTGTCTCCCCACGCCACCACCGTGCCATTGGCCAGCAGCGCCACGGAATGGTAGGTGCCGGCGGCAATGGCGATCACATTGCTCAGCCCGTTCACCACAACCGGCGTGCTGCTGTTTGTAAAGGTGCCGTCCCCCAACTGGCCGGCTCCATTGTGCCCCCATGCCACCACCGTGCCGTCGGCCCGCAGCGCCAGGGAGTGGAAAGCACCGGCGGCGATTTTTGGAGTGACGAAGGCAGATGCGCTTGCTGCGTGCAACAGGATAAGGATAAGCATCAGCGGTACAAGTAAAAAAACTTTCGGAGTCTTCCGGCAAACGTCAGCTAGGGTAATCATGTCTGTCTCCTCGGAGTTAAATTAATTATACCGTCTTACTTTTTCTTCTTCTTTGCGCAAACACCCCAAGCCCCACCGCTGCTGCCAGCACTCCCCACGGGCCAAGCGCCGGGACCGGTGTCGCCCCTGACTGCAGGGCAAAGGTGGCCTCAATGCTGTGCGGGGCAGTGACATTGCTGATCGTGTAGCTGAAGGTCCCCGGCGGTGCTTCGATTGCCAGCGCCAGGACGCTGGTGCCGTTGTCAGTCAGACCGGACAGGGTGTAACCGCTGTTCGGAATGATGGTGAAGGTTGTACTCGATCCATGCGGTACCGTTCCTCCCCCCGATGAGGTGATGCTGCCGTTGGTTACCGGGGTGGTGGTTACCGGATAGGTAGGGGGCGGTAGAGTCGTCACGCTGAAGATATCGCCCATCCCACCGATCTGCAGGGTGGCGGAGCGGACCGTCGCGTAGCTGCCGGATGCCTGGAGCCTGACTCTCAGGCTGTCGCCGTTGGCGATCACCCCGGCAGTGGCAAAGAACTGCCCGCCGTTTATGGAATATTCCCCGCCGGTAATCGACAGCGGTGCCGGGGCATTGATGCCGTTGATGACAATAGCACCGGAAATAACCGATGAATTAAGCGCAACATTACCCTGATCGATAAAGGTGAAAGGATCAGGCGAAGTATCGGGTGTCAGAGAAACTACCATGCGGATGCGGTTATTAGAGGCGTCGGCAATGTAGAACGTGCCTGTTTTGTCCACCGCAATCCCGGAAGGAGTATACAGTTGCGCCGCCGTGGCAGGCCCACCGTCTCCGGAGAAGCCGGGCGAGCCGATCCCCGCTACGGTTGTGATGGTTCCCGACGTATCCACCATCCTGATTCGCTGATTGTTGGTATCGGCAATGTAGAGCGCCCCGACGCCGTCAACCGCTACACCGGAAGGCATTTTCAATTGTTCTTTCCAGGCTGTGCCTCCGTCGCCTGAATAACCGGGAGTGCCATTGCCTGCCACAGTGCTTATTATTCCCGAGCTGTCCACCATCCGAATGACGCTGTTGCCGGTGTCAGCTATGTAGAAGGCACCGTTGCCATCCACTGCGATTCCAAACGGCGCAGAGAGGTCAGCGCTTGTAGCCGTTCCTCCGTCCCCCGAATAACCCTGGGTGCCGGTGCCAGCTGCCGTATAAATGATCCCCGATGGATCAACCATGCGGATGACGCTGTTTTTTGTATCGGCGATATAGAGAATGCCGTTGCCGTCTACCGCGACAGCGGAAGGCATGCTCAGCCCCGCTTTCCTGGCGATGCCTCTGTCACCGTAATATCCGGAGGAACCGTCGCCGGCCACGGTGGAAATGATTCCCGACGCATCAACCATGCGGATGCGGTTATTGCTAGAGTCGGCGATATACAGGTTGCCGGTCCGGTCAATGGCCACACCGGTCGGTGAATAGAGGCTCGATTTCGTGGCGGCACCTCCATCGCCGGAATAACCGGCGCTGCCGTCTCCGGCCACCGTGGTCATGACCCCGGCGGGGTCAACCATCCGGACCAAATGGTTATTGGTGTCGGCGATGTAGAAATTGCCTTTGTCATCAAACGCCACGCCTGAAGGGAGGGCGAGGTTCGCCGCAGTAGCCTGTGAGGCGACCCCGGTTCCCCCTCCCGCAACGGTGATGATGTCGCCGGAACTCAGCAGATCAAAGGTGGCGCTGATGTTATGGCTGCCGGTGACGCTGGCGAAGGTGTAGCCGCTGACCGCTCCCACCGATACGCCATCCACCAGGACATCGAGAATATGGAAATTGGCGGCAGGAGAAATCGTGCAGGTCAGACTTCCGCCGTGGGATACGCTTGTGGTTCCGGCAGGGGAGATGCTGCCGTTGGGTCCTGAAGAGGCGGTTATGGTGTAGCTGTTGATGGCAAAGGTTGCACTGATGGTATGGCTGGCTGTGACAGTACTAAAGCTGTAGCTGCCGACCGCTCCGACCGAAACACCATCCACCAGGACATCGAGGATGTGATAACCGACGGCGGGAGCAATACTGTAGGCCTGGCTGCCCCCCTGGATGACAGAGGTCGTGCCGGCTGGGGTTATACTGCCGTTGGTTCCCGGAGATGCGCTTATGGCGTGATACGCGTTGAAGGTTGCTGAAATGGTGTGAGGTGAGGTGACATTGGATATGCTATAGCTTCCAGCAGACACGGCTCCCTTCTGATCAACTCCATTGTCGGTAAAAGTTGTCAGTTGATAGCCGCTGGCAGGGGTGATTGTGCAACTACTGGTAGTGCCTATGTTGACAGGGCTTGTGCAGTTTACCGTTCCGTTGCCGCCGGCTACGGAGGCGATTATGGTGAAATTTTCGACCTGAACCGGCGAGGTTCTGTTCGTCGTACCCCCGACGCCCAATTGACCGGAAGAATTATTTCCCCAGGCCCAGACGGTGCCATCGCCCTTAATTGCTACAGTGTTTTCCCCACCCACAGAGACCGATTGCCAATTAGTGGCAGTCCCGATCTGAACCGGAGAGGCTATGTCAGTCGTACTCCCGTTACCCAATTGACCGGAATGATTATATCCCCAGGCCCAGAGGGTGCCGTCGCCCTTGATTGCTTCGGTGTGATAATAGCCCGCTGCGACCGATTGCCAGTTAGTGGCAGTGCCGATCTGCACCGGAGAGGTTCTGTGTGTGTAACTCCCGTCGCCTAGTTGACCATTACCATTATATCCCCAGGCCCAGAGGGTACCATCGCGCTTAATTGCTACGGTGTATGCGGTGTATCCACCGCCCGCTGAGACCGATTGCCAGTTGCTGGTAGTGCCGATCTGAACCGGTGATGATTTATTTATTGCACTCCCGTCGCCCAATTGACCGAAACCATTATTTCCCCAAGCCCAGAGGGTGCCGTCGCCCTTGATTGCTTCGGTGTGAGAATAGCCCGCTGAGACCGATTGCCAATTAGTAGCAGTGCCGATCTGAACCGGAGAGGTTATGGAGTTTGAATTAGTCCCGTCGCCCACTTGACCGGAAGAATCACTTCCCCAGGCCCAGAGGGTGCCGTCACCCTTGATTGCTATGGTGTGTATGCCACCCGCTGAGACTGATTGCCAGTTAGTGGCAGTGCCGATCTGAACCGGTGTGGTTCTGTCTGTGAAACTCCCGTCGCCCAATTGACCCCAACCATTATATCCCCAGGCCCAGAGGGTACCATCGCGCTTTATTGCTACGGTGTGAGAGCCACCCGCTGAGACCGATTGCCAGTTGGTGGCAGTGCCGATCTGAACCGGAAAGAATTCGTTTGTTAAACTCCCATTACCCAATTGACCGTTATAATTCCAACCCCAGGCCCAGAGGGTACCGTCGCTCTTGATTGCTACTATATGAGCACTGCCCGCAGAGACAGATCGCCAGTTGACAGCGGGAGCAATGCTGTAGACCTGGCTACCCCCTTGGACGACGGCAGAGGCGCTTGCTGCGTGAAACAAGATACACAGCAGCATGGCCGGAGCCAGTTGAAACGATTTCAGAATTATCCGGCGAAAAAAGTTTGGTGTTCTCATGATTATCTCCTCAGCTTGTAATGTGTATTCGCGAATATCTACTCCGGAATGCGCGTTTATCGCTCACATTCGTAATGAGCACGTGAAGTGCGGGTTTTGGAAAGAGAAAAGCCCACACCATAAATTCAGATATGATGTGGGCTTCCCGGGGCCATAATATGGTCGACAAAGTACCCGATTATTTCGATTTTGTTCATTCAACAAAATACGACTAAAAAAGTCAAGTCACATATTTTAATTAACAATTAATTCACAAAACTGGAACAGGGTCGTAACCAAATGTTATGTATGGGTGCTTATGTCGAGCCATTTCCAGCTGACCGTGTAAAAGTTGTGTTACGTTTTACCAGCGTGACACATATTAACTTGATTGCTGTGCAATGTGATGATAGCAGTTATATTTATTGGATACGCTACTTTGCCGTCCTGAACTTTCAGGCACCGGAAAGCCCGGAACAGGTGACAATTACTGAGACTGAAAATAAAGGAGGGAACGAGCCATGTCAGAAGTTGAACTCCCCAATCCGGAAGAACTTGAGGAACACAAAAAGGATACCTTCTCGAAACGGGTAGCCCTCTGTACGGCTTTTTTTGCCGTGATCCTGGCGATTACGTCGCTGGGTGGCAGCAATACAGCTAAGGAGATGATGCTTTCACAGCAGCAGTCATCCAACCAGTGGGCCTTTTACCAATCCAAGGTCATGCGCGAACACCTCTATAAACTGGAGGCCCAACGCAGCGAGGCACAGCTGGCGGAGCGCGGCGCAACCATGAACAATCAGGCGCGGGAGCTTTATGAGAAAAACCGTGAGCGGTATGCCGGCGAATCTAAACGCTACGCCGCTGAAAAACTGGAAATCGAGCAGAATGCAAAAAAATTAGAGGCCCAGCGGGATGTAGGGCTCACCAAGGATCCCTACTTTGATTATGCTGAGGTGTTACTGCAGATCGCCATTGTGATGGCCTCCATTTCGATCCTGTCGGGATCGCGCCCCGTGTTCTGGGTTTCAATCGCATGCGCCATAACGGGTACTTTTCTCTGTATGAATGGTTATCTGTTGCTGGTGAAGCTCCCCTTCATGTAACCGCTTCATTGAATACGTATTCTGGAGTCATACAGTCAATGCTTGTTTATAAATTCATCACTCCTGCGCAGACGATCAGCCATTACACGCATCACCTCAAGAGCAAAAAACGGGGTCTGCTGAACGAGCAACGTGAACCGGTTTTCTGAGATCGGCACAAGCTGACAATCAGTGGTAGCCACAACAGAAGCGCTGCGCGCTTTTTTGTCAATCAGCGACATTTCACCAAAAATTCCTCCCGGCAGCAGATGCTCAACCACACACCCGGCAACCAGAATATCGACCTCACCCTCTTTGACGACATAAGCCAATTCTCCGGCATCTCCCTCATTTACAATGATGTCCCCTTGCTTAAACGAAACATAGTCAGCTGAATTGTGAAACAAATTGATCTTCCCCACGTTACGCTCCATTTTTTACAGGTAGTAAGTTTACCTATATGCGACTACACACATCAGAAATGAGAATCAAGAACTTTATTTGTCGTAACAAAGATGTAACACCATTGACGCACTATCG
>Ga0194037_1003225_pt1 | contig 10227 bp, 7 predicted proteins | sample JunL306m_MetaG_FD_148653 | JGI IMG/M metagenome (GOLD analysis project Ga0194037, IMG submission 148653) | Anoxic zone freshwater microbial communities from boreal shield lake in IISD Experimental Lakes Area, Ontario, Canada - Jun2016-L304-6m | ecosystem: Environmental > Aquatic > Freshwater >...
ATATAAGGATGCCATCTCGACGGGATCGCCCGCATCGACAAGATTCGTGAAATTAACTCCCTTAACGACTCGACCATCTGTTACATCTAAACAAGGAATTATTCGAACGCTCAATGTCATGGCTGGGCGATCGCCAATGCTTGTTGCAAAGTAAAGGCTCCTGCGTACAGAGCTTTTCCAACAATCGCTCCTTCAACACCTAACTCATGAAGTGCAGAAAGTGCGCGGATATCATCAAGGGATGAAATACCGCCACTAGCCACAACAGGCTTTGATGTCGCTGCACATACCTCTTTCAGTAATTGCACGTTAGGCCCAGTCAAAGTTCCATCTCGCGTGACATCGGTTAAGACATAGCGCGCGCAGCCATCTCTATCAAGGCGGGCAAGAGTTTCATAGAGATCGCCACCTTCTTGTGTCCATCCCCGCGCAGCCAGAGTCCGTCCACGTACGTCAAGTCCAACAGCGATTTTGTCGCCATGTTCTGCGACAACGCGCGCAGTCCACTCGGGATTCTCTAACGCGGCGGTTCCGAGATTGATTCGCGTGCATCCTGTTGCCAATGCGCGGGTAAGTGAATCATCGTCACGAATCCCACCTGAGAGTTCAACTTTAATATCCAATTTTCCGACAACACGAGCAAGTAGTTCGGCATTGTTTCCACGACCAAATGCTGCATCCAGATCCACAAGGTGAAGCCATTCGGCCCCAGCGCTTTGAAACTCGAGCGCAACGTCGAGTGGGTCGCCATAGACAGTCTCGCGTGCAAGTTCTCCTTGTACTAAGCGCACGGCTCGTCCATCTTTTACATCAACAGCGGGAAGTAATTCAAGATAGTTGCTATTCATAGCGAATGCGCCCAATTCTTTAGTAATTTCAACCCAGCGGCTCCGGATTTTTCAGGATGAAACTGCGTGGCCGATAGTGACCCATCTTCAACGGCTGCTAGAAAAGAACCGCCATAATTTCCCCACGTTGAAAGTTCTCCCACTGCGGTTTTTGCCGCATATGAGTGAACGAAATAAAAGGATTCTTCTTCTATCCCAGAAAAAAGTGCGCTCTTCTCTGCACTCGTCACGGTATTCCAACCCATGTGGGGCAAAATATCAGCCTCTAGGCGCGAGACCTCACCGGGCCACATTCCAACTCCTTGGGTGAGCGTTGCGCCATTTCGAGACTTTTCCGAACCCTGAGAAAAAAGTATCTGCATTCCGACACAAATTCCCAAGGTAGGGCGATCTAATTCGCGACGCTTGCGAATGATGTCATCGCCACCCACCGCGATTAATCCAGTCATGCAAGAGGCAAAAGCTCCAACCCCAGGTACGAGTAATCCCTCCGCTTCGATGGCAACTTTCGGATCACGAGTAATGACTACATCTTTACCTGTTGTTTCGCATGCACGTTGAGCAGAGCGCAGATTGCCAGATCCGTAGTCAAGAATGGCTATCAAAGAACGCCTTTAGTAGAAGGAATTCCCGCAATGCCTCCGTCAATAGATACTGCTTGATGTAGGGCTCTGGCTACGGCTTTAAATTGCGCTTCCATTACGTGGTGGGCGTTGCGACCTTCAAGTACGCGAACATGAAGTGCGATGTGCGCCTCGGCAACAATCGACTCCCAAATATGTCTTCCGAGAGTGGTGTCAAAGGTGCCGATGAGTTCAACAATTTCTGGCTGTCGGTGCACCAGATACGGGCGTCCCGATAAATCAACAGCAGCCTGTACGAGAACTTCATCTAAGGGGACCATGGCATCACCAAAACGTCGGATACCAACCTTGTCCCCGAGCGCCTCGCGAAGGGCCTGGCCAAAAGCTAGCGAGGTATCTTCAACAGTGTGATGTGAATCAACTTCGATATCACCCGTAGTTTTTACGATGAGATTAAAACCTGAATGCTTTCCCAATTGACCCAGCATGTGATCGAAGAAAGGCACTCCCGTATCGACATCGATTGATCCATCACCATCAAGATTGAGATCTACGAGGACATGCGATTCTTTTGTTTTTCTCTCGACACGTGCTGTTCTCATTTACTTTCCTCCTAGTGATTGGCGCAGCGCGCTGATAAATCTTTCATTTTCGGCCTCATTGCCAACGGTCACTCTTAAGTAGCCTGATAATCCCACATCCCGAATCAATACTCCGCGATCTAGCAGTGAACGCCACATCTTGTTCGGATGTTCAACCGAGAACAAGAGGAAATTCGCGCTACTGGGCACGACGGTGCAACCTAAATCTTCCAGGGCTTGGGCTAAACGATCGCGAGATTCACGTAATGTGCCAACTGTTGCCAAAGATTGCTCTTGAAACTCCAGCGCAGCCATAGCCGCAGCCTGGGTCAAAGTGCTGAGGTGGTAGGGCAATCGAACGAGCAACATGGCAGAGACAAGTTCTTTATGGCCAGCAAGATAGCCAAGTCGAACCCCCGCAAACGCAAAGGCCTTGCTCATGGTACGAATCACGACCACGTTGGGATTATTTTCGATCAACGTTAGCGCCGAAATATCACGAGAGAATTCTGCGTAGGCCTCATCGACAATGAGAAGTCCAGAAACGCTGGCGCATGCTCTCGCAAGTTGAGATATCTCATCGATAGAGATTGAAGTCCCCGTCGGATTATTCGGAGTCGTGATAAAAGTTAGTCCGGGCTTGAGATCAAGAACTTGGGCAACCGCGTCTGTGATGTCCAACGTGAAATCTTCACGTCGATCTCCCTCATGCCAGAGCACCCCAGCAACCCGAGCAATCAAAGGATGCATCGAGTAGGAGGGAGTGAAGCCCAGCGCTCCCCTATCTGCACAAGCAAGAAAGAGAGACTGAATAATTTCATTGCTTCCATTTGCTGCCCAGATCTGATCCATCTCCAGATCTGTGCCAGAAATATTATTAAGAAATTGCGCCAGCGCTGCCCGCAATTTTGTAGCATCACGATCTGGGTAGCGATTGAGAGTGCCTGCAACTTCAGAAATGCGAGTAAGAATTGCCTCCACTAATTGCGGTGAGGGCGGATACGGATTTTCATTGGTGTTGAGTTGCGCAAGAGAAGGAACCTGCGGCGCGCCATAAGGAGATAACGCGGCTAAATCTGCCCGCAAAGGCAGCCAGGACGGCCACTGATGTTGGCTCATGCGCGACTTTCATTGCGGGCTGTCATTGCCTCACCATGAGCGGGCAGGTCTTCAGAATTTGCCAAGGTCACTACCGTTGCGGTTATTTCATCAAATGCCGCCTTGTCGTACTCAACAAAATGTAATCCGCGAAGGAAAGTCTGAACGGAAAGCCCACTGGAGTGACAGGCGCATCCGCCAGTGGGAAGTACATGGTTGGAACCAGCCGCATAGTCACCCAAAGAGACCGGCGCATATCGACCGATAAATACCGCGCCAGCATTACGAATATGCCTCGCATCAACTCGTGCATTCTTGGTCTGAATCTCTAAGTGTTCGGCTCCGTAAGCATTCACTACATCGAGTCCTTGCGCGATTGAATCGACTAGGACGATGGCCGACTGAATACCAGAAAGGGCTTCTCGAATTCTCTCCGAGTGTTTTGTTTTACCCACTCGTATACGCAATTCTGCTTGCACCGTTGTGGCCAACTCCTGCGAGTCGGTGACCAAGACCGCCGCGGCAATGGTGTCGTGCTCGGCCTGACTAATCATGTCTGCTGCCACATCTTCGGCAAATGCACTCTCATCGGCAAGAATTGCAATCTCGGTTGGTCCAGCCTCTGAATCAATTCCTACAATCCCACGCAGTGCACGCTTTGCCGCCGCCACATAAATATTGCCAGGACCCGTTACCAAATCTGTCTTCTCGCATACATCTTTCATTCCGTATCCAAACAAGGCAATCGCCTGAGCTCCGCCCACCGCATAGACCTCAGTAATTCCAAGGAGAGCGCAGGTAGCAAGAATCGTTGGATGTGGGTAGCCACCGAAATCCTTTTGAGGAGGAGATGCCACGGCGATACTTGCCACCTTCGCAATTTGTGCAGGGAGAACATTCATAATCACGCTACTGGGATAAACCGCGCGGCCACCTGGTACGTAAAGCCCGACACGATCTACGGGAATCCATTTTTCGGTGACGGTGCCACCTGCCACCACGATTGTGGTTGATTCATCTCTGACTTGGTCCGCGTGGACGCGACGAACACGTTCGATAGCAACTTCGAGCGCAGTACGTATAGATGGATCCAAGTTAGCTAAGCAATCAAGCAATAGTTGTTGGGGAACGCGAATTGTTTCTGGAGTGATCCCATCGAATTCTTGGGCTAAGGCTTTGAGATCGTCTTCAGTTCCGTGTTGTACTCGATGCAGAATTGGCGCAATGAGATCCATTGCCGCCGCAACATCCAGAGTTGCCCGGGGCAGGTACGCTGCATACTCGGATTTAGAGAGAGAAAGCCCGCGCAGATCAACGGTTCTAATCATCTAATCCTCCTCAGCTCGTGTGAGAAGTCTAAGGCAACAGCCCTGACTTGAGAGCCGTATTTAATCTAAGCCAGACAATCAGGCCCAAGAATAGATTTCAGATCCGCACTCAAACTTGGAGAGGCGGTTACGCGAGATCCCAATTTCATGACCGTGGTTTTGCCTAAATCATCTAGGTGCAGATGCACTTCACGATTTCCAGGATGGGTTCGAAGAATTTCTTTGAGGCGCTCGATAATGGGCGGCGTGCATTGAGCAATGGGCATCGTGAGAGAGAGTGGACCAGTTGGAGCATTTGATATATCTGGAATTGTCATTTCAAGAGCGGTAAATCGAAGCAGGTCATCGCGTCTATCAGCGCGTCCCCTTATCACTACGACACGATCCTCTGTTAACGACAATGCGTATTGCGTGTATGTGTTAGAAAAGAAAAGCGCCTCGAGGGAACCTTCAAGATCTTCGATGGTCACAATTGCCCACGGAGCACCCTGGCGAGTGACCTTGCGCTGGATGCCGGTGATTAATCCACCGATGGTTACCATCTGATCTTGCGCAGCTGAATCATCGAGTAATTGACTGATAGACATATCGGTAGCAGTTCGCAACACATGTTCAATTCCAAGAAGTGGATGATCGGAAACATAGAGACCTAGCATCTCTCGCTCATAGCTGAGCAAAAGAGATTTCTCCCACTCCCCCATGGGAACATCCAAATCCACTCCAGATGCTTGGCTCACTGTTTCTCCACCAAACAAATCAAATTGCCCAATTGCTTCTGCTCGCTTTGATTCCATGACGGAGTCAATCGCCTCAAGATGAACAGCCATCAGGCCTTTTCGAGGAACATTAAAGGAATCAAATGCTCCAGCTTTAATCAAAGATTCGATTGTTTTTTTGTTGCACACCTGCACATCGACCTTTGCCAAGAAATCCCCAAAAGATTCAAAACGTCCTCGCTCTGTACGGGACTTTTTAATCGAGGCAACAACTCCTTCGCCGACGTTACGAATTGCCGCTAGACCAAAACGAATGTCAACCCCTCGTGGCGTGTATTCAGCATCGGACTCATTAACATCCGGAGGTAAAACCTTAATCCCCATGCGACGACATTCGCTGAGATACAGCGCTGACTTATCTTTATCATCACGCACACTCGTTAAGAGGGCGGCCATGTATTCGGTGGGGTAATTCGCCTTCAAATACGCGGTCCAATAGGAGACCACACCGTAGCCTGCACTATGAGCGCGGTTAAATGCATAATCCGAGAACGGGATCAAGGTCTTCCATAATTCGGCGATCGCGGCATCACCAAAGTTGTTGGACTTCATTCCAGCTTCGAAGTGGACATATTCCTTATCAAGAATAAGTCGATCTTTCTTTCCCATTGCTTTACGTAATAAATCTGCGCGACCGAGAGAAAAACCAGCAACTTTCTGGGCAATTGCCATTACTTGTTCCTGATAGACGATCAGACCATAGGTATCTCCAAGAATCTCTTGAAGAGGCTCTGAGAGTTCTTGGTGAATTGGTTCAACGGGCTTTCGACCATTCTTGCGATCGGCGTAGTTATTATGGGCATTCTCACCCATAGGGCCAGGACGATACAAGGCGATGACCGCAGAAATATCGGCAAATGAATCGGGAACCATGGAGCGCAGCAAGGCGCGCATAGGCCCACCGTCGAGCTGGAAGACTCCTAGCGTGTCGCCTCTGCCAAGGAGTTCGAAAGTTTTGGGATCATCCAGTGTGAGATCTTCCAAGACAACATCTAATCCCTGATTTGATTTGATATTGAGAAGACAATCATCAAGAACGGAAAGATTTCGCAAGCCAAGGAAGTCCATCTTCAGTAATCCCGTTGCCTCGCATGCGCCCATATCAAATTGCGTGATGATTGCACCGTCGGCTTCACGGCGATGAATAGGAATGACATCAAGCAAGGGCTCGGCAGAGAGAATTACTCCCGCAGCATGTACTCCCCATTGGCGCTTAAGCCCTTCAAGACCTCTTGCCGTATCGACAACTCTTTTGGAGTCTGGATCTGATTCGTATAGCGCTCTAAATTCACTGGCTTCCACGTAACGATCATTCTTAGGATCAAAGACCCCTGATAAGGAAATGTCCTTACCCATGATCGCAGGAGGCAGGGCTTTAGTGAGTTTGTCGCCAATGGCATATGGGTATCCAAGGACTCTCGTGGAATCTTTAATAGATTGTTTCGATTTGATCGTTCCGTAGGTAATGATCTGAGCAACACGGTCTTCGCCATATTTTTGCGTTGCATAACGAATCATTTCGCTTCGCCTGCGCTCATCAAAGTCCAAATCGATATCCGGCATCGAAATACGTTCTGGGTTAAGGAATCGCTCAAACAAGAGTCCGTGTTCAATCGGGTCCAGCGCGGTAATTCCAAGTGCGTAGGAAACGAGAGATCCCGCAGCAGATCCACGACCAGGTCCTACCCGTATGCCTTCGCGTTTTGCATGTCCCACTAAGTCGGCAACCACAAGGAAGTACCCTGGAAAGCCCATCTTGATCATGACATCGAGTTCGTAATTCATTCGTTCGAGGTGGAGGCTAGGAATATTGCCATGCATCTTTTCTGACAGTCCGCGTTCGGTTTCCTTGCGAAGCCATGAATCTTCAGTCTCGCCCTCAGGAACGGTAAATTTAGGCAGAAGGTTCTCGCCCTCACGTAACGTCACGTTGCATCTTTCTGCGATGAGTAAGGTGTTATCGCAACTTTCAGGAATCTCCTTAAAGATCTCGCGCATTTCCTGCGGCGACTTCAGGTAGAAAGAATCATTATCAAATTTGAAACGCTTTGGATCAGCCAAAATCGAGCCAGATTGCACGCAGAGAAGCACTTCATGTGCAGGGGCGTCTTCTTTGAATGTGTAGTGGAGATCATTTGTTGCAAGGAGGGGAAGATTGAGCTCCTTAGCAAGTTTGAGTAAATCAGCTTTTACTCGCGACTCAATCTCGATTCCATGATCCATAATTTCCAGAAAATAATTTTCAGCTCCGAAAATATCTCGGAAGTCACTCGCTGCCTTGATCGCTTCCTTATATGCCCCCATACGCAAGCGTGTTTGAACTTCTCCGCCTGGGCACCCTGTGGTCGCAATGAGGCCCTTGCTGTACTTAGCCAATAACTCTCGATCCATACGAGGCTTGTAGTAATACCCTTCAAGGGAGGCTAGTGAGGAAAGGCGAAAGAGATTACCGAGACCCTCATTATTCTCGGCCAAGATTGTCATGTGCGTGTAGGCGCCACCACCAGAAACATCATCTTCCCCGCCGTCAGACCACTTCACGCGACGTTTATCAAAACGTGTTTCGGGAGCAACATAGGCTTCTATGCCAATGATGGGTTTAACGCCAGCCTTTTTAGCTTGCTTATTGAAATCAAAGGCGCCGAAAACATTTCCATGGTCGGTTATGGCAATTGCGGGCATCTCTTGTTTAGCAACTTCGGCGACTAAATCTCCAACGCGAGCAGCGCCATCGAGCATCGAATACTCGGTATGAACATGAAGGTGTACGAAAGAGGCCACGGCTGGTGAGCCTAGACCTAGGGAAGGACAGAAGTGTCGAGCAACGCCAAAGCGCGGACAAGATCTGCTGGGTAAGGGGCGCGAAGATCCATCGGTTCACCTGTAATGGGGTGAGCAAAGCGCAATTCAAGGGCATGCAGCCATGGCCGCGAAATTTCCAAACGAGCAGCCAGTGTGGGATCTGCGCCGTAAGTCATATCTCCAACCAAGGGGTGGCGAAGAGCAGAGAAGTGAACACGAATTTGGTGTGTACGCCCTGTCTCAAGCTCCACCTTGACGAGAGAGACGCCTCGGTAATACTCAATCACTTCATAGTGGGTGATGCTTGGCTTGCCATCAGCAACAACCGCGAATCGGTAATCCTCTTTTGGATGGCGATCTATCGGTGCATCGATGGTTCCGGTGGAAGGATCCATATGTCCTTGAACAAGAGCGTGGTACACCTTCTCAACTTCACGATTCCTAAAAGCATCTTTCAAAACTGTATATGCGCGATCTGTTTTAGCAACAATCATTAATCCAGTAGTTCCCACATCTAGGCGATGAACAATCCCCGCTCGCTCAGCCGCGCCACTTGTAGAAACGCTGTAACCAGCAGCCATAAGAGCACCCACAACAGTGGGTCCAGTCCATCCCGGACTTGGATGGGCTGCAACTCCTACTGGTTTATCAATCACAACAATTGCATCATCGTCGTAGACGATGGACAGGCCAGCAAGCGGTGTGAGCGGAATTGGCGGTGCCACAGTGGTGTCAGGCATCAGAATTTCAAGTGCTTGTCCATCGGTTACTCGTTCTGACTTTGTCATGACGACGCCGTTGCACGTAATTTCGCCCTCATCAAGTAGGCGCGCAATCGTGGTCCGAGAAAGCCCGAGAACTCGAGTCAGTGCGCTATCCACTCTCTCGCCTGCCACTCCTTCAGGGACAATAAGGGTTCGCATTTCACGCGCCATGCAAATCCTCACTTTCCTCATCGAGTGACCTCGGTGGCGAGATCGGAGCAATGTTGCGAATGGAAAGAAGGCTGGCCAACACTGCTGCAAGCACAATAGCCGAATCCGCGAGATTAAATATGGGCCAATGCGGAAGCGAGATCCAGTCGATTACCTCACCTCTGAAAAACCCATGCGAAGTGCCTGTCCTGAAGATTCGATCTGTGAGGTTACCCAATGAGCCCCCAAGAACTAAACCGAGCACCAGCCCCCACGAGCGGGATGTTATTTTTCGCGCCCAATATCCGATGGCGCAGACGATGATGAGAGCAAAAGAGGTAAGAAAGATGGTGCCACCTGGCGCAAAGCTAAATGCGGCACCCGAGTTTCGCGTAAATGTACATTGCAAAAAAGATCCGATGATGTGACGAGGCGCCCTACCTTCTAAGGATGTTAAAGCCCATGTCTTTGTTAAGACATCGACCATCCAGACTAACCACGCAGCAAGTAAGACGCTGCTCCAGATAGGTTGCTTGGCGCGCAAAATTAGCGCCGTTCTTCCTTCGCTTTACAAACCATGCACAAAGTTGCGCGAGGAAAGACTTGCAAGCGAGCCTTGCCAATTGCGTTTCCACACTCTTCGCAACGACCGTAAGTTTTCTCTTCAATTCGCTCTAGAGCCCGCTCGGTCTGCAAGACCATATCGCGAGCGTTGATGACAAGGGACATCTCATGTTCGCGTTCAAAAGTTTTAGTACCGGCATCTGCTTGATCATCGCCAGCACCTTCACCAGATTCGTGAATGAGTTCGTCCATTTCACTTTCAACGGCAGAGAGTTCAGCACTTAAGCGCACAAGTTCCTTTGCTAATTCTGTTTTCATCGCTTTGAGTTCGACAGCGCTCCATGGTGATTCATTTTCTGAAACGACAACAGGTTTCGGCGCGCCCTTAAGTGGCTTAAGACGCGCAGCTTTCTTAGAACTTTTCGCAGGTCGCGCTGGAGGCGGCATTACTAATCGGCGCTCTTCAACAATCACGGGTGCTGCAGCTACAGCTGCTGTAGCAGGTATTACAGCAGGGGCTGGCGCTGCTTTCGCTGGGAACGGCTTAGCAGGAGTCTTCTTAGCCACGGCCTTCTTAGCAGGGGCTTTCTTTACTGCTGCCTTCTTCACCGCCGCTTTTTTAACAGGGGGTTTCTTTACTGCTGCCTTCTTGACCGCCGCCTTTTTGGCAGGGGCTTTCTTAGCGGGCGCCTTTTTTGCTATTTTTTTTACCACGGCGCGTACCTTATGCGC
>Ga0194037_1003226_pt1 | contig 10226 bp, 4 predicted proteins | sample JunL306m_MetaG_FD_148653 | JGI IMG/M metagenome (GOLD analysis project Ga0194037, IMG submission 148653) | Anoxic zone freshwater microbial communities from boreal shield lake in IISD Experimental Lakes Area, Ontario, Canada - Jun2016-L304-6m | ecosystem: Environmental > Aquatic > Freshwater >...
TTTCGGTTGCTACGATGTATTCAGTAGCAGAGCCTTCAACCACCGCTTTAATCATGGCAGAGGTAGAGCCCACAACATCGGCAAGATCTACGACTGCTTGAGGTGATTCAGGATGGACCAAGATCATGGCATTAGGATGAATTGCCTTGAGCATCTCCAGTTCAACGGCCTTAAATTCATCATGAACTATGCAAGCACCATTCCATAGCAGCATATCTGCACCGGTCTGTTCCTGTATATATCTACCCAAATGACGGTCAGGTGCCCAAAGGATCTTTTTGCCCTCAACTTTGAGTTGATGGACGATTGCCAAGGCGCAAGAGCTGGTGACCATCCAGTCAGCTTGGGCTTTAACTGCAGCACTAGTATTGGCATAGACCACCACCTCACGATCGGGATGCAAAGCTCTAAATGCAGCAAATTCATCGGCATCACAACCGAGGTCAAGAGAGCAAGTAGCTTCCAGATCAGGCATAAAAATACGCTTCTCAGGACTCAGAATCTTGGCAGTCTCGCCCATAAAGCGTACCCCAGCCACGATCAAATTCTTGGCAGGATGATTCTTACCAAAGCGAGCCATTTCTAAGGAGTCAGCAACAAAACCACCAGTCTCTAAAGCCAAGTCTTGGATATCGCCATCGACATAGTAGTGGGCAATGAGAGCAGCATCTTTTTCCACCAACAACTGCTTAATTCGAGCAATCACAGAGGCTTTATCAGGGGCAGATAAGTGGGGTGGAGTCTTAGCCCAGGCTTGGGCAGTACAGGTTGCACCAGCAGCATTTTGCTGGGGGTAATCAAAGGAAATGGGGGTGCTAACAGTCGAGTTCATACGAAATCTTAACCTGCCCCAAATCTTTTGGGCTGGAAATCGATTATTTGCCTAATCTCGCATAAAATTTGCCTATGAAAAAACTACTGATTTCCACTGTATTAAGCCTTTTAGTAGTTAACCCTGTTATCGCTGCTGATAAGCCCAGCAAAGCCAATGACGTTGACTTCTTTGCGACTGTTAATGGCACACCCTTAACTAATGGCTTACTAGACCTTAATGTCAAAGCGGCACTAGCCCAGGGCCAAAAGGATTCGCCTGAGCTGAAAAACGCCCTCAAAGATGAATTGATTAATCGCGAGCTGCTAACTCAAGAATCGATTCGCCAGGGTCTGGATAAAGACATTGATTTCCGCGATCAAATTGCTCAGTTAAAGCAAACCTTGATGATCCAAGCCTTTCTAGAAAATCACTTTCAGAAAAATCCCATCACTGATGCAAAGCTACGTGAAGAATACGATCGCCAAAGAAAACTCATTGGTGAGGGTGCTTCTGCTACTCAATATCGCTTGAGTCAGATTATTGTTACAACCGAAACGGATGCCATCGATCTAATTCGTCGTATTCAGAAGGGCGAGCTCTTTGGTAAATTGGCACAAGAGTACTCAATCGACCAAGCTTCAAAAGCAAATGGCGGACAACTTGGTTGGGTTCTTCCAGGACAAGTGGTGGCACCAGTAGCTAATGTGATGGTTAATCTTAATAAAGGGGCTGTTACCAATGCCCCCATCCAAACCCAAGGTGGTTGGGTGATTGTGAAGGTGGACGATAAGCGCCCATTCAAGTTCCCAACGTTCGATGAGGCCAAGCCACAATTACGCCAAGCCATTGTTCAGCAATATTTAGCTGAAACGGTGAAGAAATTACGCGAATCCGCCAAGATTGTGATGTAAGCTGTTTCCTATGAAAGGCTTACTTCTATCCATTTTGTGCTGCTTATCACTGCATGCAATTGCAGGTGAGAAAGTGGCTTATCAAAATTGGATAGTGGATATGAATGGCAGTACAACCGAAGCTTATACAGCCAACGACTCTAAATCCTCATTTGGGGTCTTTTGCGCAGCAGATAAATGCTTGTTCTATCTCCACCAGGCTTTGCAATGTCAGCCTGGTGCTAAGTACTCAGTGCTCATGAATAGCACGACAGTATCAACCGCCTTATCGATGCAGTGCACGCAGATTGGCGGCAATCTCTTCCAAATTCTTGATCCATTTGACGCTGTTCTCAATGCCGTCAAAGCAGGGGACACGATTGGATTTGCAGTAGCACTTCAGTCTGGTGCCTTTGGTGTTACACGCTTTAGCTTAGCAGGTTCAACTGATGCTATTAGGCGTGCTCTTCAAGAGGCGGCAAAGGCTGTTCAACGTCCACCTCAACCTGCGCCAGCCCTGCCTGCTCCAGTGCCACCAGCCAACTCTCCTGGTATGCGTGGTCTTAAAGATATTCTGATCTAACTCTATGAGTATTGGTATTGCTCGTAATACCTTAGTCATTTTATGTAGTGGGCTGCTGCTGGCATGCTCCGCTAACAAAAAACCAATGGCAGTCCAAATCCCGAACGATGCTTGGTGGCAAGCTACCAATACCAATCCTAATGCCAGCAGCTCCGAAAAAAATCTCGCTGTAGTACGTCAAAAGATGTTGAAGACCGTACCATTTCCATTTGTTGTAGGTTTATCGGATTCAACTGAGATCAATGCCTTTGCAGAATTAAAAAATAATCAACGTTATATTATTTTTACAAATGGTTTCATTGCTCAGTTTGGTAATGATCCAGATGTTTTGGCAACAGTAATGGGGCATGAGTTAGCCCATCATCAATTAGGACATACTCGGCCTGACTATGCTAAGAACCGCGATGCCGCTATTGATGCCACTAGCCAAGCTTTAGGCATGATTGCAAGTTACTTCATTCCCTTTAGCGGTCTAGTCGTTGGTAATGCTGCCAAGGGTGTGGGGCTCACTTTCAGTCGCAACGATGAGCGTTCAGCCGATGAGATGGGCATGCAATGGGCTATGCAAGCAGGTTTCTCACCTTGCGGAAGCTATCGTTTTGCGTTCAGGATGAATGCCTTAGGTGAGGGTGCAGCCATTCCATTTCTGTCGACCCATCCTGGTAATACTGAGCGTATGGAAAATGCCGATCTCTATGCACAAACTAAAAGGGGCGCACCCTGTGGTAGCAACTCCGGTAGCGACCCAGTGATGACTCAAACTAAATAATTAATCAACCAAGCAACTAAGCCATTATCAAAAGGTGTAGCTTCCTGTAATCCAGCCACGTGGATTCGTAGTTGTGCCATCTGTATTCACTGGCTGTCCGTATTGGTTATACAAAGGATTTTTACCTACTTGCCAAGCAACGGAACCGGCTATATTCCAGCCCCCCCAAATCCATTTAAGACCTAAACCTGCGCCCATTAAAGAGTAGGTGTTATTCGCATTAGTTTGGCCTTGCCAACCTTGGTACAAATTTTTATATTGCTGAACGGTACCCGCATCAAAGAAGGCGCTGAGCGTTAAATTTTGTGGTAACTGGCGACGGAGTTCAGCAGTAGCAAGACCACCCTGTGAGCCTGCCCCTTGAGCAACTGGATAGGCGCGCACGCCATAAGGACCGCCCAGATAAAACTGCTCTGCAGAGTTCAGATTCACGGACGCTGCTTGACCGCTTACAGCAACATAAAAAGACGTTAAGCCATCTTCAGTCAGCTGCTGATTGCGACTCCCTGATAAAGCCAATTTGGTAAAGCTCGGTGGAGTGTAAGCACCATAACCTTTAGAGCTGGTGCCCAAAATATCTAGATAACCTTGTACTACAGAGACCGATCCGGTGGAGATACCGCCACCTGCAAAGCCGTCATAGTGATTACCAGACATGCCAATAGAGAGGTTATTAATGTTGTAACTGCTAATGACATATTGAGTCGTATTGTTTTTATTCATATAACTCTTGATGTCGTAGTTCATAGTGACATTTAAGTTCGTAGCTTGACTACGAATCAAGGGATAGGCTGCACTTAAGCCCGTTGTCCACGCATCACCTACGCCACTGTTAGCAGATACATAGCTACTAACGTTTTTATAGTTCAAATACGTTCCAGCAACACCCAAGCGCAAGCCATCTGGAGAAGCGGGTAATGAGTAGGCTGCCTGAACATATTGAGATCCTTCAGAGGCAATGCCGTTAATCGCCGCTTGATCGCCGATACCAGTTACATTGTTGGCATTCAATGCAACAACCCCTTGGTTTGCGCCTGTAGTGCGGCTACCGTAGTTATTCGCTTCAATACGCCCAGCAATCAAAGGTGGTTCTGTGAGCTGCACTCGCACTGCTGTCTCACCATCATTCTTTCCCGGCTCTAGTTGACTAGATGCCATCACTCCAGGAGTTTCATTCAAAATAATTAAGGCGCGCTCTAAGTTATCCATATTGAGCGGACCGCCAATAGGATTGGCATAGGTAATGTACTCAGCAGCGCGATCCTTACCGAAGCGAGTATTGCCTTGTGGTGTTTCAACAATGACTTCGCTTAATTTAGCCTCGGTAATCATGATCTTTACAACGCCATCGGCAATCTTTTGCGGAGGTAAGATGGCTTGCACTGTAAAGCCCTTAGATCTATACAAGGCCACGACAGCATCACAAGCTTTTTGCAGATCATCAAAATTAACGGGCTTTCCTACCCATTCTTTAAGAATTGCTTGAACCGAAGCCTCAGGAAGTAGCTTTACACCCTCTAAAACGAAGGAATTGACTGTAAAACGTACCTCTCCCGCCTTAGCGGCGCTTTCGCGTGGTGCAGACGGTTTGGCTGCATCGGGCAGGGCTAATGGGGAGGGAAGGGGTAATTGACGCTCTAAATTCTGCTGTAAGGCGCCGGCATCGACTTGGGCATAGACAGCTCTAGAAATGCTAGCACCCCCTACAAAAAGTGCTAATGCATAGTAAGACAGCTTGTTGCGGGGAAAAAAGGTGTTTTGAGTCATTTTCTCTATTAAAAACAGATGTTTAAGGAATTGATCCTATTGTATTGGATTGGTGGATTCAGTGCAGGGCAAATAGGGTCAAAAATAGGCTTAAAAGCCACCCAAATAACCCCTCTTTTGCTAGCCCAGCAGCTAGTAAATAGCAGACTCAAAAATCGTCAAACAAGGCAGCTTTTTTGGAAGAAATTAAGGTCCAGAATGAGTTCAAAAATCAGTTGTAATTGACGCGATTATTTCAAGGGAAAGAGGGTGAAAAAAGTAGTCAATTCACTTAAATCTGCATGTCATTTTTGTTCAATTAAATAATTTACTAATTGATTGTGCGTATCAAGTAATGCTGACTAAGTATTGATTTCAATAGATATTTTTAAATCAATTATCTTACAAAGACTTCATGTAATTTATGAAGAATGTCATCAGATCAAGTTCATTAAAACGAGAAAATAAAGCAAGATAAGTGAGATATTTTTCGTCAATATTTAGCTCCATTTTGATGAAAAAAATACCTCTCAAAATTATCAAAAATCTGAAGAAAATTTAACCTAAAAAAGTCACAATTTTGACTCTGTAGTTGACTCTTAAAAAGCATCTATTTTGACTATCCAAAACACCTAAAATCAAGAGCAAAAATAGTCCAAAATTAGAGCGCAAAAATAGTGATTTTCAGCATCATTATTTCTATTAAATGACCATCAAATTCAACTTTGATGAATCTAAATTCTCACTGTGTTAATGAATTCATTGGGAGCAAATTCAAGAGATATTTAAGTGTGTTTTTACTTTACTAAGATATCAAAACTTTACACAAAATTCGACATCAAATTGATTGCAAAATAACCTGAAATTAACCCCATTTTTAGGCTCAAATTGAGATCAATTTCTCTTCTAAAAACCCCATTTTTTAGCCCTTAAATGGGGATCAAATTTCATCTAAATTCCCTTTTTTCTCAATTCCCATGAAATATTTGGGTTTATTAATGCTCGCTAAATCCTTGATATATATGACCCCATTTTTTCATTCTGATTTGCTTGAACAAGGTGCTTGTTTTCCCTGGGGTGAATATGATTAAATATCTTCTGAACCCCATATATCTATTGGGGTTTTCCTGTCTTAAGACCCTGTAAATTTTGTATCAATTATTGAGTTAATTTTAAGTTTTGTTTGTAGAAAAAATTCATTCTCTGTGTGAACGATTTCTCTCGTGTCTCTACGAGAGCGGAGAGTGCTGTATTCAAAATTTACTCAGAGTCGTTTACTACTTAAAGCAGCATCTAAAGCTACTAATCATCAACGCAACTGTAGCTAAATTTTTAGCTAAGTTTGTATGGCGCCTACGAGGGAAAAGCTACCCTCCAATCATCACCTTTAAGAAGCATACTTTGGACCCTCATTTGTGGTCCATTTTCGCTTTTAAAGGGACTCCTATTTTTATCAAAAAAAATGGACATAACGCCACTCAAAAAGAGAGCAAAAATACCTCTCAAATTATTTTCAAAAAAGCTTTCGTAATCACTCAAATCCTTCTTGCAATTTTGCTTATTTGGATTGCGCAAATTTCGATTGCTCATGCGCAAAACAATGCACGTGCATTACCTACTTCAGGTCAAGTCGTCGCTGGCACTGCCGTGATCACTCAATCCGGATTGCAAACGCAGGTTAATCAAAGTAGCCAGCGAGCAGTGGTGAACTGGGACAGTTTTAACGTCGCAAAAGATGCCACAGTAACCTTCAATCAGCCCAATAGTTCGGCTGTTACTTTGAACCGTGTTACGGGCTCTTCGCCATCAGTAATTGATGGTGCAATTAAAGCGAACGGACAGGTGGTTTTGGTCAACCCCAATGGTGTTACTTTTGGCAAGGGATCCCAGGTTGATGCCGCAGGGGTCGTAGCGACCACCATGAACATCTCCAATAAGGACTTTATGGAGGGTAAATCGACCTATAAGGGCGATGGCACCGGCAAAATCATCAATGAGGGCACCATTACTGCAACTGCCAAGGATGGCTACGTAGCCCTTTTGGCCCCCGAAATACGTAATGACGGCTACTTAATCGCCAAAATGGGCTCTGGCACCGTAGCTCTAGCAGCGGGTAAACAAGTTACCCTGGACTTTAGAGGCGATAGCCTGATCTCCGTCAAAGTTGACGAATCAGCCATCAATGCCCTGATCGAAAATAAGCGGCTGGTTAAAGTTGATGGTGGCTTAGTCATTATTGCTGCAGGCGCAGCAAATAATCTGATGAGCTCCGTGATCAAGAACACTGGCCGAATCTCAGCCTCCTCACTACAAAGTAACGGGGGCATCATAGAGCTCGTTGCGTCCACAATTAGCCAAAATGGCACGATCAGCGCTAATGGCAAAGGATCCAACGCCGATGGCGGCAAGATTACTTTGCAAGGCGAAGACATTACCTTGGGCGATGGCTCAAATACCAATGCCAGAGGAACGGCCAATGGGGGTCTGATTAACGTCGGTACTACTAAGGTCACCTTTACGCAAAACGCCGATGGCGCCCGAAGTAACGTCCAGGCCGAGAACCTCTCCAAGACCACGACCGTTCAAGCGGGCGCTACGGTTGATGCCTCCTCAACCAACAAGGGTAATGGCGGCGATATCAACATCTGGTCAAGCATTAAAACCATCGTCGCAGGTACCTTTAAGGCCCAAGGCGGAATCAATGGTGGCAATGGTGGTTATGTAGAAACGAGCTCCTCAGGAGTGCTCGATATCCTTAAATCCACGGTAGTGGACGTGACGGCTAAGCTGGGTAAAGCCGGATCCTGGCTGCTTGACCCAGAAGAAATGACCATTAGCGCTTCTACTGCAACCGCGATCTCTTCCGCTCTAGCCACTTCAAACGTGACCATTGAAGTCAAGGGTGATCTGACCGTGGCTGCAGGTGCTTCTATTGCCCCGACCAACGGGGCAGCGACCACCCTCACATTAAACGCCACAGGCACGATTACCAATAACGGCACGATTAGCACCAGTGCTACCGGTAGCTTAGTTACCAACTCAGCTGCTCTATCTCTGTCAGCAGGCAGTACCACCTCTGCTAACCAGATTACGGCTACTGCCCAGGCAGTCACCGTTAATGGAGCAATGACGACAACAGGTGGATCTACCGGGTCGATTAATGTCACAGGTGGAGCGATCATCATTGCTGGACGAGTCAGCTCAAACGGTTCAAGCACCTCTACAGGTACCGCTACCACCAACACAGCCACAACCAGAACCAGGGAAGAAGAGTTAGCTGCCCAGGCTCCAAGCACACCAGCAGCATCTGGCACAAACAACACAACGACAGCTGCAAACACCAATGCAACAGTTGCTCAAGTAGCGGCTAAAGCCCAAGCAGCGCAAGCAGCAACTGCAGTCGCTGCTACCGTAGCAAGTAATAATGTGACCGCCAACGCAGCTAAGGTATCGACTCCTGCAGTTACAAGCATTAATGCGAACAATGGCACAGCAACCATTACCCCTGCAGTCAATGTCGTGAACCTAGTTGCCCCTAATACGGCAATACTGAACACCAACATTGCCCAGGCAGCCCAAGCAGCCAATAATGGAACGACCACCATCATTAATGTGACAAGCGCAGGAAGTAGTAATACTCCAAGCGCTCCACTAGCTAGTCTGACCTTCACAGCGCAAACGCCAAGCCAGATTGCACAAGCCGCAGCAACAGCAAGCCCGAACACTGCTGGTGGCTCGATTACGCTAAACGCTAGCAATAGCGTGACTACAACCAGCACAGCCACCATTACTGCTAATGCCGCGCCAGCTACTGTTGATCAACCATCGATTAGCTCTGCTGGCGGACAAATCAATATCACTGCTCCACAAGTAGTGACCCAAACCGGTTCCGTGATGCAAGCTAATGGCAATAATGGCCCTGGCGGTAACTTCAACTTACAAGCCACGCAGCTCTCTATTGCAGGGCAAATACAAGCAAATGGTAATACTGGCGGTACGATCGCAGCTATAGCAAACACAAGTAATATTCAAGCAGGCGCCTTAGTACAGGCAAATGGTAATAACGGCCCCGGTGGCGCCATTACCCTACAAACCATTAATAACCAAGTTATTAACAACGCCCAACTCCAAGCCAACGGCTCCGGTAACGGCGGCAACATCCAAATCACCACCACAACAACCGGTGACATCAATTTACAAAGTGCTCTGATCCAAACCAATGGTGCTAATGGCCGTGGTGGACAGATTGCGATAGCAGCAACCAACTACACCGCATTAGAGTCTTCCACAGTAGAAGCAACAGGCTATACCCAAGGCGGCACGATCAAAGTAGGTAATGATGCCCAAACTAATACCAACACTGGCAACACCCTCCCGTTCTCGATCTTCACAAACTTAGATGCCAACAGCATCCTCAATAGCAGCCAAACCAATCTAGCCAACACCACTGGTGGTGGTTACATCGAAACCTCAGGTCAGACGATTAACCTCTTAGCATCAATTAATGCGGGTAGAGGCGGAATGTGGTTGTTGGATCCTAATGATTTATCAATAAGCAACTATGCGTCTGGAACTGCTTTTAGCTGTGGATCTTCGCCATGTAATTACACTGCAAACACTACCTCAGTAATTACTAATACTAGTGTAGTTAACGCTTTGAATTCTGGCTATAACGTTACTCTTTCAGCATCTGGAAATATTTCCGTTGATCAAGGAATTCAGGTCACTGGATCCAGTACAGTGACATTGACGTTAACAGCTGGATCAAACATTACCCTGAATGCAAGAATATTAAATAATGCGTCCGAAACTGCTCACACTTCATACAATGGCACACTAAATCTCACACTTAATGCTACTGGAAATATCTCAGGATCTATATATGCGCCACTCAATGTATCTGGGGTAACGACCTTTAACGTTGGCTTGGGCTCAGGAGAAATACAAGGGACCATAAATGGTGGATCAATATTAAAAACGGGATCCGGTACCTTGGTCCTGGGTCATTATTTGAATACTTATACAGGAGGCACAGAGATTACTGGCGGAGCGATTCAATTAGTGAGTGCAGGAACTAGCGCTCTGGGGAGTGGGATTGTTGTCATCAGATCGGCCGGAACTTTAGACCTTAATGGAAACTCATCATCCAACTCAATCCAGTTGTATGGTGGAACCATTACAAATAGCAACTCGAGCGCTATCAGTGCCATCACTGGAAGCATCACCTTGCTAGCTACCACCTCAAATTTGAACGCTGCCAGTGGAGCAAGCCTTAATGTGAATTCGGTGTTGTCAGATTCTGGTGCTGGCTACGGATTAAATTATGGTAGTAGTGGTAATGCCGGCACCGTAATATTATCTAAGTCCAACACCTACAGCGGTGGTACCACCATTAGTGGCGGTACCTTGCAATTAGGTGTTGCT
>Ga0194037_1003227_pt1 | contig 10224 bp, 8 predicted proteins | sample JunL306m_MetaG_FD_148653 | JGI IMG/M metagenome (GOLD analysis project Ga0194037, IMG submission 148653) | Anoxic zone freshwater microbial communities from boreal shield lake in IISD Experimental Lakes Area, Ontario, Canada - Jun2016-L304-6m | ecosystem: Environmental > Aquatic > Freshwater >...
GTACCCATAGTTCGTGGCTCTTAATGATGAACCTAGAAGTATGGTCGGAAATCGAAAAAACTTGAAATTTCGCGGAAAAGTCCAGTTTCTATCTTTAAATCAGTCCACTTTCTATTTTTAAATAACACCGGTTATGCGAAGGTTGATTTTTCCTTTCGGAAGTGCTATACTATAACCAGATGAATAGGAAGGGAAAGACCGGGTGACCCGGTCTTTTTATATGGAAATTTCATTAGAATCCTTTGATAAGGGAAAAAACAAAGACAGAGACTATGAAACGCACGACTCCCGTCGCCAAGAAGGGCGACAAAAAAAAGAAAAACAGCCCAGTACAGGACGAAAGTGTCCTGTATCTTTCCGTCCTTCTGGCCTCGGTCGGATTCATCGCCCTTTTGATCTCGGCCGCCGCTACAGGCGTCGGATATGATATTGACGCGGTCGGAACGGCCCCTGTAGCCACTTCGCATGCAAAGACCCGGTTCGAGCGTGAAGTGGGAAAGATGGTCGAGGGAAGTCCGATTGAGGCAATGGTACCGTATATCGCTCGGCAGGATCCCGAGACGGCGAAATTCCTTATCTCCATAGCCAAACATGAATCGAACTGGGGCAAGCTTTCCCCGAAGGACTATGCCGGACGGACCTGCTATAACTACTGGGGATTCCGCGGAAGCGGAGACAATATCACCGCGAGCGGATATTCATGTTTTGGAAGTCCTAAGGAGGCGGTTGCCGTCGTGGGTTCCCGGCTTGATTACCTTGTACACGGATTAGCGCTTGATACCCCGCAGGAGTTGGTCGTCTGGAAATGCGGTTCTTCCTGTGTCGGGCATTCGCCGGCGGACGTGAACCGATGGATCGGGAATGTGGACTTTTATTCAAAGAAAGTGGAACGGGTTGCCGGAGTCGATGCAAGCCGATAAAAAGGGGTATTTCACAGACCGGTCCGACACTTCCGTCGGGCCGGTTTTTTTGTCGCCATATCGTATCCGGATGCGCTGCCGATATTCGCGTGAACGGAAAAAAGGCTGAGTAAAGCGACGCTTGCACGGTTTTTTGCCTTGTGCTATTATTTCCCTTGCAACCACAACATATAGTTGAAAAAACAGATAATCAGACAATAAAACCGCGTATGGCTCAAGTGGGAACGACGAAAAAGAAGGGAGTATCGTCCACGGCGACGAAGAAGGCGGTGGCCGTGAAGAGTACTCCGAAGAAGGCGGTAAAAAAGCCTGCTATCAAGGCTGATTTCCGGAAGGTCGTGAAGCGTGATGGGAGGACGGTTCCGTTCGAAGAAACGAAGATCGTGACGGCCGTAGCGAAGGCGCTCGAGGCGACCGGCGAGGGGAGTGTCGCGGACGCGAAGCGGGTCGCATCGAAGACCGTGAGTCTGCTCCGCAAGGAATTCAAGAACGGTATCATGCCATCGGTCGAGGACGTGCAGGACATGGTGGAGCGCGTGCTCATGATTCTTGATTTCGAGGAGACCGCCAAGTCGTATATCCTCTATCGTGAGGAACGCCGAAAATTGCGCGATATCGAGAAGTCACTCGACGATTCGTCCGACCTCGTGGACAAGTACCTCAAGGAAATGGACTGGCGGGTCAAGGAGAACGCGAATATGGCGTATTCCCTCCAGGGCCTGAACAACTATATCGCGTCCATCGTCAGTTCGCGCTACTGGATGAATCGTGTGTATCCGGCCGAGATTCGTAAGGCGCACGAGGACGGCGATGTACACCTGCACGACCTTCAGCAGATTTCGGCATACTGTTGCGGTTGGGACCTGCACGACCTTATCCGCCGAGGGTTCACCGGCGTGCCGGGAAAGATCTCCTCGGGTCCGTCGAAGCACTTCTCCGCGCTTCTGGGACAGATGGTGAACTTCATTTACACGCTCCAGGGCGAGGTCGCCGGAGCACAAGCGTTCTCGAACTTCGATACGTTGCTCGCGCCCTATATCCGCTATGACAAGCTCTCGTACAAGCAGGTGAAGCAGGAAATCCAGTCGTTCGTGTTTAATATGAATGTCTCGACCCGGGTCGGTTTCCAGACCCCGTTCTCGAACATCACCCTCGATATCACCGCCCCGAAGGCGCTCGCGGGCCAGGCGGTCATCATCGGTGGCGAGCCGAAGAACGAGACCTACGGCGAGTTCCAGGATGAGATGAACATGATCAACCGCGCGTTCGCGGAGGTCATGATGGAAGGGGACTCGAGCGGCCGCGTGTTCACCTTCCCGATCCCGACCTATAATATTACCAAGGAATTCGACTGGAACGACGACCGGTTCCGCCCGATTTGGGAAATGACCGCCAAATATGGCATTCCGTACTTCGCGAACTTCGTGAATTCCGACATGGATCCGGAAGATGCCCGCTCGATGTGTTGTCGGCTCCGTTTGGATAACCGCGAGCTCCACAAGCGCGGTGGCGGACTCTTCGGTGCGGCGCCTTTGACCGGATCGGTGGGCGTGGCGACCGTCAATATGCCGAGAATCGGCTACCTAGCCAAGAACGAGAAGGAATTCTTCGAACGGCTTGAGAAATACATGGATATCGCCAAGGCGAGCCTTGAGATCAAACGGAAGATTGTCGAACAGATGACCGATCGCGGACTCTATCCGTATACCAAGTTCTATCTCGCGCCGATCAAGGGACGTCGCGGACAGTACTGGGCGAATCACTTCTCAACAATCGGACTCATCGGCATGAACGAGGCGATCGTGAACCTCTTGGGTACCGATATCACGACGAAAAAGGGGCAAGCCTTCGCGGAAAAGGTTTTGGAACGCATGCGCAAGCGCATCATCGGCTATCAGAAGGAGACCGGAAACCTCTACAATCTGGAGGCGACGCCGGGAGAAGGGACCTCTCATCGACTCGCGGCGATCGATCGCGAGAAATACAAGGATATAGTCTTTGCGAATGACGATGCGGTCCGCAAACAGGGTGCGCAGCCGTACTATACCAATTCTTCGCAGCTCCCGGTCGGGTTTACGGACGATATTTTCGAGGCGCTTGAGCTGCAGGACAGGCTCCAGACGAAGTACACGGGTGGCACGGTCCTTCATGGGTTCCTCGGCGAACGGATTTGGGACGTGGACGCGACGAAGAACCTGGTCCGGCGCATCGCGGAAAAGTACAAGCTGCCGTATTTCACCCTGACCCCCACCTTCAGTGTTTGTCCGGTGCACGGGTACATCGCGGGTGAGCATCATGTCTGTCCGCAGTGTGTCGCGGATGCCGGAGTGAAGGACTATGCGATCGCGGAGTAGCCGATTCGTCTATCGATACGCCAATAAATAAGTAAATAATAAGTAGGGAACATAAACATATGCAGAAGCATGTCTGTCATGACTGCGGAAAGGAAATCGGGAAGGGTGGGAAATATATGCCGTACGAGGCTGGTGGTGCTTCGTTCGTGAAGTGTGAGTCGTGCCATACGGCCGATCCCATCCTCAGGAACTTCCAGGAGGCCGAGGTGTACTCCCGCATCGTGGGGTATATCCGCCCCATCAAACAGTGGAACAAAGCCAAACGGCAGGAGTTCCAGGACCGGTTGACGTTCGCGTCGACGATGGCTTGTGATTGCTAGGTATCGGATCGATCAGTTAGTTAAATTTTTCGAAGGCTCAATCCTCTCCGAAGGTTGAGCCTTCGAAAGTCTTTGTCGCGTATGTTGCTTGCCGGATTCCAAAAAATGACCTTGATCGATTATCCGGGAAAGATTGCCACGACCGTCTTCACGGTCGGATGCAATCTCCGGTGTCCGTTCTGCCATAATCCCGAGTTGGTGGAGCCGACGGCTGAGGCGGTGAAGACGTTTAAGGGAGGGGAGAAGGCATTTTTCGACTTTTTGGAGAAACGGAAAGGGATTCTCGACGGGGTTTGTATCACCGGCGGGGAGCCGACGGTGCAAAAGGACATCGTGCCGTTTATCCGTCGTATCAAGGAGATGGGATTCGTTGTCAAACTCGACTCGAACGGGACTCGTCCGGAGATTCTCGAAGAAGTGTTTCGGGAAGGGTTGGTCGATTATGTGGCGATGGATATTAAGAACGGGATGGATAGGTATGCCGAAACGGTGCGGGTCACGGTCGATGAAGAGAAGATTCGGAATAGTATCCAACTGATTATGAAGAGTGGCGTGCCGTACGAGTTCCGTACGACCGTGGTGCCTGGTATCCATACCGAAGAGGATTTCGACGGGATTGCGAAACTCATCAGGGGTGCCCGGGCCTACTATCTCCAGGAATTCCGGGATATGACGATCCTCGATCCGTTGCTCAGGGAACAGGCGAAAGGGAAGTCGGTCGACCTCGAGAAGGCGGCGGCACGGATGCGGAAGGCCGTGAAGACGGTCGGGATACGGAAGTAGGATGGGAATAGAGGAATTGATAACTTAGTATCTATCTCAAATCTCAACGTCTATATAAGCCAAAAAATTCGCTTGCCGGCTGAAATCCGAAAATTTCGGCTACCCCGACCGTCTCGCCAAGCGATCGTCGCGGGCGGACAAACCATTCAAAAATCGTCAGGTTACAATAGTAGCCCTCCTCATTTTTCATGGTTTTTCACCCAGAGGGTGACCAACCTCTGGTTGGCGCTCCAACGAAATTTTCGGATTTACAGCTCGACATGAGATTTGAGATAGATACTTACAACTTACAACCGAGAACAGAAGACAGGAGTAGGGACATGGAGTGTGAGTCGTAGAGACAGGGTATGCCCCGTCTCTACCGTAAGAAAAGAAAAATCCGCCCGAAAAGGGCGGATTTTTTTTGGCGATCGAGGCTTATAACAGCCCCATGTTCCCGAAGAGGGTGAGGGTGATCACCGGCATCAGGGCAAGGAGAAATGCAAAGGCCATTTCTTCCTGTTCCAATGCTCGACGGCACCGATCACATGACTTTGACCCCTCGGTCTCGCCATGGATCTCTCCTGACGTCACCATGGAATTGTTTTCCATAGGTTTGTGTTACGGCTTATTTTCGTAGTTCTTCAAATAAAAACGGGTTCCCCGACTGGGGCACCCGTTTCCACTACAAAGACAGTATACACCATAAAAAGCAAAGTGTAAAGCGAAAAGCGAAGAGTACGGGAACGGGAGAGAAAAACATTGTTCAGTTAACGGGTTAACGTATTAACGAGTTGGGTACGAAAAGCGGGAAATAGTCGAAAGTCCATAAGGCCGGTAACTATTTTGTCAGCCGAAGGCTGATCACCCTCTGGGTGAAATTTTGAAACGGGAGCGGGGTCGGAAGCCAAACGGAACTTTCAACTGATAACTCACAACTAACAACGGAATCCAGAAAATGATACGAATGTTGGGAGTGGGAAAATATTTCAAGATGAAACGGAAAAGTATCAGTATGCAAATAAAAAAGCGTGTCACATTGGACCACGCTTCTTTGCGGTAATCAACCTCATCTTTCCTATGACTCCGCTCCTTCTAAAGATTCAGGAATGGTCATCCCAAGGCTTAGACCTAGATAATAGAGTCCGTTTCTAAGCTCTTTCAGGGCGCCTGGTCCGAAATGATTCAATTGAAGCAAGAAATCCATTTTTTGTTGAACCAACTGACCTACGGTATGAATACCGGCCTGAGAGAGGCATTTTTCCGTTTTGGGTTTCAGACCTAAATGACTGATATCCATCTGAAATTTCCGCCCCAGTTCTTCCTGGATATCCTGAATTTTTTTCTGGCGAGCCAAACGGATTCGCTCAAGGACGAGTGCATCAGGGAAATTCCCGAGGTTCATTCCGAACGTAAGTTCGACTCGTTCCAACTCGGCTGAAAGCTCTTTGAGACTTGTCTTCCCAAACCCATGGTATTGAAGAAAATCACTAGGTCGTTTTTGAACGATATCGCCGATATACTCATAACCGTTTAGCTTGAGAGTGTTATATACCCGAACCGAGATGCTAAGCTCTTCGATCTCGATGTATAGTTTTTGTTCAGGCTCCGTAAGCTCAAAAACAGGCGTAGCGATAATATTCTGAATAGCAAGGAGTTGAAATACCTCATTGACGGTCAAATCAAGTGTCGCCTCGAGCGTTTGGGTTTCCTCGTGCAGTCCGGTTATGCGGACTTTTTCTGGAAGACCTTCTCGTAGTCGGGTAATGTCTTCGACGGATACTCCTGAAAGTTTTATTTCTATGTGCATGGTCGGCTCCCGTATGGTTTTTGGTGATTGGATAGATGAAAGCAAAATGTGAAAGACCTGAAATGACTGTGAAGTATCGCATATATGGATGGTAAAGTCAATGATTCCGATGTAAATATGCCGTATTTTATCTTATATATGGGAAAAATAGCATTCAGTCTTTTTGGAACGTGTTTGTTTTAGCCGGATTACTTTGACATTTTTTTGGTATTACCGCATAATGGGTACGCGAAGAAAAGGGCGATGGCGCCTTTTTATTTTTCGACATTTTCAACGCTCCTCTACCCCTCACCTTCGAGGACTCAGGAGCTCCCCTTGAAAAGGGGAGCAAGATTGAAAAGGGGAGCAGGAATTCTTTTTTTATTTTTCGAGTGATTTTATCCCCTTTCGTCCTATTTCACCCATTTATCCCTTTTCGGAACCATCTATGCATATACGAAACATCGCCATCATCGCGCACGTCGACCACGGCAAGACGACTCTGACCGACGGCCTTTTGAAGCAGACCGGATATGCCCAGGAAGGCTTCTCCATGGACACGAACGCGCTTGAACAGGAGCGCGGCATCACTATCTACGCGAAGAATGCCTCGCTCTACTACAAGGACACGAAGATCAATATCGTGGACACTCCGGGGCATGCCGACTTCGGCAGCGAGGTGGAGCGGGTACTTCGTTCGATCGACGACGTGGTATTAGTCGTGGACGCGCAGGAAGGGCCGATGCCACAGACACGCTTCGTCCTCAAGAAGTCGCTCGAACTCGGTCTCCGGCCGATCGTAGTGCTCAACAAGATCGACAAGCCGGCTGCCCGTCCAGAAATCGTTGCCGAACTTGTGTACGAGCTCTTCTTGGACCTCGGGGCGACCGATGAACAACTGGATTTTCCGGTGCTGTATGCGATCGCGCGGGAGGGAATCGCCAAACGCTCGCTCGACGAGAAAGGTGTCGACCTGTCGCCGATCCTCGATACGATTCTCGAGCGCGTTCCGGAGGCGCTTCATGATTCGGAGGCACCGCTTCGTGCTCAGCCGTTCAACCTCGGATATGACAATTTCCTTGGACGCATCGCCGTTGCTCGCGTGTACGAGGGGAAGGTAAAAACCGGCGATACGATCCTTATCCGCAATGTGAAGGGGAAGTCCGAGAGTGGACGGATCGTGAAGATCTTCACGTTCAAGGGACTCGATCGCGAAGAGATTTCCGTGGCGCATGCCGGGGATATCGTCCTTTTAGCCGGGCTCCCGAACGTCGAGATCGGCGATACGATTTCCGCGACGGTCGAACAGGAAATCCTGCCGGCCATCGACATCGACGAACCGACTATTTCGCTCTTTTTCCTGGTCAACGACAGTCCATTCGCGGGCCGCGAGGGGAAATACGTCACGAACCAGCAGATCCGTGAGCGCCTGGAGAAGGAGCTCGAGATCAACGTGGGACTCAAAATCGACTTTTCCGAGACGGATCGGTACAAGGTGTATGGCCGTGGTGAGCTGCACATCGCGATTCTCCTCGAGAACATGCGCCGGGAAGGGTATGAGGTACAGGTATCCCAGCCACAGGTCATCATCAAGGAAGTGGACGGCGCAAAACAGGAACCGTTCGAAGAGGTGACCATCGAGTGTCCGATGGAGTCGTCCGGTACGGTCATCGAGAAGCTTGGTCGGCGCAAGGGGTTCATGATCGAGATGAAGGAGGGAAGTGGCGGGTACCAGCGGCTCTTGTTCGAAGCCCCGACCCGTGGACTCCTGGGCTATCGCAACGAGTTCATCATCGACACGCGTGGCGAGGGGATTTTCTCGAGCCGGTTCATCGGCTTCCGACCGTTCGTCGGCGAGATCGCACACCGCGATTCCGGTTCGATGATCTCGATGATTGCGGGCAAGACGGCAGCGTTCGCGCTCGACAACCTGCAGACACGTGGCACGCTTTATATCGGCCCCGGTGTCGAGGTCTATGAGGGGTTGGTTGTCGGCAATACCGCGAAGGGGTCCGATATGGCCGTGAATCCGGTGAAGGGAAAGAACCTGACGAACATGCGTTCTTCCGGTGCGGATGAGGCTCTGAAGCTATCCCCGCCTTGGGAGCTTACGATCGAGCGCGGGCTCGAAATCATGTCTGGCGATGAATACCTTGAGGTCACGCCGACCTGTGTCCGTTTGCGTAAGCAGGTGCTCAATGAGACCGAACGTGTCCGTGTGAGTCGGAAGAAGTAGCAGAAAGCGAAAAACGTACAGCAGGGCTTTGGAACGAGAGAGCGAAAAGCGTACAGTGAAAAGTGAAGAAGAGGAGCGGAAAACATCAAGAGATCGAGGAATGATTGCTTGGTAATCAAAAAAGCGGCTTTGGCCGCTTTTTGGCTTTTGAAAGCGGATTGCAGATGTTTCGTTTTGAAGAGGTTTGTTATTCAGGTATACTTGGACAGGGAATCGTAGAGATTCCAAGAGTTTTGTTTGAAATGAAAAAGGCTGACAAATCGTATATGAAAGAAAGACGAGACCATTATTATGATGTCGGTTCGGTCGAGAAGACACTGAAGAAAAAAAGGGATGACGCCCGGCAAAGGAAGGAACTTCGGATGGAACTCTGTTCCGGCGATTTGGAAGCGTTTGATGACTTGTCTGAATCCGGTAACAGTCCGGAATATATCGAACGGGTAAAGGATTTTAAGCGGTCGCTCTTCACTTTCATTAATTCCGCGCGACAACAACACGGTATCGGGTCCAATAACGAGTTTTTCGTTGTCGGCAATCCCGGGGAAGAGGTCTCACATGTTGCCACGGAGGAGCTCGGGGTACGGAGAATACTGCAGGTTCGAAAATGGCACCCGAAGGCCAAGGAATTTTATATGGGGATCCCATCTTTGCCTGGTCAGCCTCGTCCGCTCGATGATTTCATCCACGGTATAGAGGTCCAAACGCTCGCGCATGAGAAGGGGCTGAACGTTCCTTTCGTCTGCAGCGTCGTTCAGATCGAGGGTGCGCAATCTCTGGGGAAAGATCCAAAATCGGAAATCATGGACGGGGATATCATAGAAGGAACCGAAAAGACCGTCGTCGATATCATGGCGGTCATGGAAAAAATCAACGGTATCACGTTCGAGCAGCTGTGTGATCCGGGTCACATCCTGCGGAACGCCGAGAAGAACCACAAGAATGGGTATCAAATCAGGAAATTTTTTCAGGATCATGCGGAAGAAGTCGAGTCAAACATCGTCGGGGCGATCGAAAACGGATATCGGTATATCTTGGATTGGGACTTTGACACCCTGACGGAGAAAATCAGTCGACAGATCGAATGGCTCCATACTGCGGATGAGGAGTTTCCGGCTATTTTACACAATGACCTTCATGCGGGCAATATTGTCATTCGTGCCGATGGTAAACCATTCCTGATTGATTTCGATCTGGCGAAGGTTGTGGACGCTGAAATCGGGGAAGAGACGGGAACCGAACTCGAGGATTATCGGGATATCGGGAAAACGGTCGGTGAGCGAAACGTTTTCTATCTTGCTGATTCGTACGATAAGGAAAAAGTGGAGGATCGGACCTATATGCCGATGAGTGCTCTTGAGCAGATAGCAATCTATATCGGTTTCGTGAAATCGGTAGTGGAAAAATACAAGCAAAATAACGGATCATACGCAATACATGGTTCTGAGTCTTAAAAGTCTCTTTATAAGCATCCTTCATATTCCAACCCCTCCTGTCCTCCCCTTAGGATAAGGGGAGAGAACGTTCTTTTTTCGCTTGTACACTATCCAGAGTCTCCCTCTTTGTCCCAAAGAGGGACTGATTCCGATAACGAAAGGAATCAGGGAGATTGGGATGAGTAGGAGCAAGTTATATGGAAAGTATTTCGATTCTATATCTTTATTCGTAAGATACCTCGGGGCTCTGCCCCGAGGATCTGAAAATGGAATGGCATGGTAGTATAAAAACATGGAAACCAATGAACATGTCCACAAGGCCCACAATGTCAGCCTGCTCCTGTATCACCTTGTCTGCCCCATGAAATACCGTCGAAAAGTGCTGAACGAGACCACTGAGCAGACCCTCA
>Ga0194037_1003229_pt1 | contig 10223 bp, 2 predicted proteins | sample JunL306m_MetaG_FD_148653 | JGI IMG/M metagenome (GOLD analysis project Ga0194037, IMG submission 148653) | Anoxic zone freshwater microbial communities from boreal shield lake in IISD Experimental Lakes Area, Ontario, Canada - Jun2016-L304-6m | ecosystem: Environmental > Aquatic > Freshwater >...
TCCACAGTCCGAGCCTGGTCTATCGCCATTAGACCGGCATTATTAATGAGTAAGTTAAGTTTACTTTCAGTGTTGAGAAACTCAGCAACAAAATTGTCTATCGACCCTAAACTCGCAAGATCAAGGGATCGAACGATGAGGTCGGCGTTGGGGTTACCTTTACGAATCTCATCCACTGCGGATTTTGCCTTTAACGCATTTCTGCAGGCCATAACAACTCGAGCTCCGTGATTAGCTAAAGTCTTAGAAATTTCGAACCCGAGTCCAGAGTTAGCCCCCGTTACAATGACGGTTTTCCCTGCAAGATGTGGAATATTGAATTCAGTAAATTGTTCTCTCATAAAAGTGAGCATACGCTCAGAATAGCGCGCGACATGGGATGGATCTGGGTATCTGAAATCAGTTCTTTGGTTTTTGCACTTGCGGTAAGCAGTATTTAAATATAAATTCTGTTTTCTATTGAAAGAATGGGGTGTAGCCAGTGAGCATGGATCCAATTGAAACTAATCCTGAAAGTTATAAACTCGTCTTCGAAAATGATCAAGTCAGAGTATTGGAGTATTTGGATCACCCTGGACATATGACTAAGGCCCACCAACATCCAGACAGTGTGATGTACACCTTGAGCACTTTTTCGAGGCGCCTTCATGCAAATGGCACTACACGGGAAGTTGAAATTGCCGCTGGAACCACGGCTTGGTTATCCGCCCAAGTACACGCCGGGGAAAATATCGGTCAGACAGACACACACGTCATTTTCGTGGAATTGAAAAGTGGTTCAGCCCTGACAGAAAAGCTAGGACCTCAAATTTAAGAAATCGACTCATCTTGGTGCGCGAGAAGGGATTCGAACCCCCAACCTTCTGATCCGTAGTCAGATGCTCTATCCGTTGAGCTACTCGCGCTTATTTAGTTTTGTACAGCCTGCGCATCTTACCTTCTTTTAACAGACCGCCCAAATGCAAAGATTTCGTCTCCCTTTTAGTTCAAAGCAAGCACAGAACGTCTATTCGCGGCCCGGCCTTCAGTTGTAGCGTTGCTCTTTACCGGGGATTTCGAGCCCTCGGCTAATAACGTTACCGAAATCGGCGTCTTAGCCAGAATCAGTTTGAGATATTTAAAGGTGTTCACAGCTCGAGCTCGAGACAACGGTCTATTGAGAGCATCGTTGCCTTGTGAATCTGTATGCCCAGCAACCTGAATAGATGTGAAACCCTGAAGCTGAATCGTTTTCGCTAGGGCTGCAATCTTCGTCTTATCGCTTGCCACTAATACAGGGGAGTTGAGCGCGAAGTTTGCAACTTCAATGTCGATTGGAGTCGCAGGTGCTTTATAAATAGTAGGTGCCGGTTGCGATTTAATGCCTTGCTCGCTAACTGCAGTTACAGCAATCTGTGCTTTCGGTCCGAGTAACTGTTTGATCACACAGGTCGATTCTGCCGTTGAGCACACAACTTTATTTGCCAAAGTGACTTCGTACTTCTGGGCATCAACTTGCTTATTCCAATTAATTTGCACTGATTTGGAAGTGATTAACTGAGCCGTTGCACCCTTAACTGATGCAGGTTGCCCTAGAAAAACCTCGCCATTAATTATGATCGGAAGAGTGATGGAACTGGTTGAGCCAAGTTTGTCGGATACTGAAACAGTGACGATATAGGTGCCACTTGGTAATTTAGAACCCGTCACAGTCAATGAAGTTGCTGCTATGGCAATTTTCGTACCGGCTGGGAAACCATTAGCTTTCCAATTCGAGTAGCCACCCCCACCCCCTGTTGCGTGGAAAAAGATTCGTAGAGGCTCCTTGCTTTGATAAATAGTCTTGCCTGTATAAATAATCGTTGGACCAACTGGTGTGTGAATTTTACGGATAAGGCTCACATACTGGTGTCCGCTAGCGTTTAAAATAGCCCAAATAAAATAGTTAGTTCCGGTTTGTAACCCGGCAACTATTGTGGAAAATGTCGCACCGGAATTTTCAGTTAAATCCAACGGTTTTAGGCCATTTAGATCGATGCCGTCTACTGAATTACAAGTATCGGTGCTTGAAGTTAGAGAGATACAGAATTGCACTTGGGCATCCGAACCTGGCCATAGCGCGGTTGCATTAAGAGTTGCGCTGTTGCCTTGAATGTTTGTTGCTTCATCAAGCACAATTGAGAATTTTTGAGTTACTTCAATCGTGATCGTTTTGCTAGTTGGGAAAAAAGAAGAATTTCCACTTTCATTGATCGAAATTGAGCACGTTCCAACTTTTAAATATGTAATAAGACCACTCGCACTCACAGTACAGATTTTGGGATTATCAGATGTAAACGTGAGCGCCAACTGCGAGGTCGAGCTGGCAATTAATTGGAAACTTGGGTCCGTGCCATAAACGGGAGCTACGGGTGAATTCGATGTGATTATCTGCGCAACTTTAGTAATCACTGCTGGAGCAATTTGCACAGTGCTGCCACTAGATATGCCTCCAGAACCACCACCGCCTGTGCCACCACCACCGCTGGTAACTGCAGTAGCAATAACGATTGCCACTGTTTTAGTTGCGATCTGACCGGCGCTATCGGTTACTGAGAGTAGAACTGAAAATGTCCCCGCGCCTGTTGGTGTACCCGAAACAGTTCCACCTGCGACATCGGCATTAAAAGTTAGTCCATCTGGTAAACCGGTTGCCGTGGAGACGCCATAAACACCGGTGCCCATTGTGACGGCTGAAGTTCCAGAGTATGCAGTTCCTACTGTCCCAGTTAACGCACCGCTGTAATCAACAACTGGCGTGGATAGGGTTGTGAAACTCAACGTCGTACTAGTTGCAGAACCGGCTACTAACCAGAAAAAGTAAGGCGTACCTGGAGTTAATCCCGTTGCGCTTGCAGTCACAGTCGAGCCACTAGTTGAATTTATTGGTGAAGGTGTTGTCGCAATTGTTGTCACGCAGTTTGTTGTGTCATTCGCTGTTGATATACAAAAGTGGGGCGTGACCGGGGTACCTGGGTAGGCAACAGAGCCTCGCACATTTGCCGAGGAGCCAGTAATGCTGGATGAACCGCTAACAGTTGCGCCATAGACAGCACCTATTGCGAAGGTTTGAGGGACTGGCGTTGCAATGCCGTACCCGCCGCCGCCACTTTGGCTAGCTGTAATTGTGCAATTGCCGACGGCAATCAAGTGCACGATTCCACCGGCATCAATGGAACAGTTACCACCAGTTGCTGCCCAACCAATAGTTAAATTACTGGTCGACGTTGCAGAGACTGCATAATCTGGATCCCCATAATTTTTATCTGCAGGCTGATTGAAAGTTATCGAATTTGTTAGAGAACTAGTTAGGAATGGAGCTGAGTACGACGGGACTGACGTTCCTATCGCATTCGATGCAGTCATCCGAATCGAGTACCACGACGCATAATTTAGCCCAGTCAAATTGCACGTCACGGTGCCCCCGCCGACAGTACAGACTGTAGGGGTGACAACTGTCCATGTGCCAGGAGTACCAATGACAGGATCGGTTGCATGGGTATTAGTTGCATTGGTAACTACTGTTGCCGCATATCCTGTTATAGCGCCGCCGCCGGTTTCTAGCGGTGTTACAAGCGCACTCCATGTCACTGAAGCTACAGTTGGATCAGTTCCATCCGGCGTTACTGCTATTCCAGCAACCGATTGCGGTGCACCTGTTGGGGTGCCATTAACTGGAGCGGCGCTAGCAATACCTTGAAAACCAGACATTAAGATAATGATGAGTGAGGTTAAGTAAAGGAGTTTTGATTTCCGCATCTTATGGAGTTCCGAAATGCGTGCCAGTAACACCATCTACGTAGGCACGATTCCGCGCTTCAACTTCAATTGTGTATGTATTGCCATTTATTAACGTGTTGAATACATAAGTCAAAACTGTAGGATCTGCCGAGATAAACCGGCCGCCGTCCTTATGTTTGGCTGCATCGGCAACACCATTTAAATCTAGCTGCGTATCTCCCGGATTAGCATCACTTGGAAACCAAGTAATTCGATAACCATTAATTGCTCGACCACCATCATCGACCGGGGCAAGCCAGGCAATACCTAAAGAGGTATCGCCTGTAGTGACTACAAGTCGCTGGACAACAGTCGGATCTGTTGGAGTCACAGTTACAGTAACGGTTGCTTGGGGCGAAGGAAGATAAGACGTTGTAGCGCCACCTTGACCGGTGGTGGTGCCATCTTGATCAAGGAGGATCGTGCACGTTCCAGCAAGGTCTACTGTTACAACTCCAGTTATTGCATCAACACTACAGACCGTGCGAGTGCCAATCACATCTGTCGGAGTCTGAGTCCCGATTGAGTAATGCAGAGGCAGGCCTGAACTCGACGAGGCATCCACAATAAATGATCGAATGTCATGTGGAACTGAAACAGGTAGCGCTGTTATTGACTGGCCTGCACCTGGAATTTGTGAATCGACCGAAGTGGCCACCGGTGAATCTCCTGCTGCATTGGTTGCATAGACTTTAATTACATAATGAAGCGCACCATTTAAGCCAGAGATTAAGCAGGATGTTTCTGAAGTGGTGCATCTCCTTCCAGATGGCGTGTACGTAGGTGCGTTGTCCACGTAGGCCTCCGCCGTATACCCAGTGATAACCGTTCCTCCAGTGCCGAGGCCACTGACTGCAACCCAACCCGCAGTGAGGGCGCCAACATTTGATGGATCAAATGAGTTTGTCACTAATGTTGGAGCGACCGGCAAGCCAAACGGAGTTGTACTTCTTGGATCACTCCAATTGCTGCCATCTGCAAAGTCATTCGTGACTACTTTTACTTCCACTATGTATGCAGTCATTGGCGTTAAACCGGTAATAACCATGCTGGTTGAAGAGGTTGTTGCAGATGAAGCATCCGAGAAGTCAGATTTCGTAGCCCAACTCACAACATAGTTTTTCAGCGTCGAACCACCCAATTGACTAACTGTAGAAATACTTGTCCACGTTGCGGTAATTTTTGATGCTCCAGGAGCTAAAGAAATAATGTCTGGACTATCTGGGACATAAGCCGAGATCGCGAAGCTTTGATCGGCAACCGATGGGGCATCACTATATTTGCCGCTGGCAGGGCTCGCCGCATGAATAGTGCATGTCCCAATTCCTAAAAATGTTACTAGGTTTGCGCTCATAGTACATACCGATGTAGTTACGCTCGATAAGGTCACACTGAGACCAGAATCGGCTCCGGCGGAAATGCTAACTTTGGCACTCTTGAAACTTTGATCTGCATAAGGGCCAAATGAATTAATAGTTTGCGCCAGCACAAGTTGGGCGCCTGCTACATATGCCGACCAACCACTATCACCGGCAATATTTGTTGCCTTCACTTTGAATGTGTAATCAACCCTATATGTGAGGCCATAAATAACACACGCAAGCGGAACCGTTGTAGGTGAGACGGAACAAGTAAATGCACCTGTGTTTGTAACTACGGTATATGACAAAATTGGAGCGTTTGCTGGATCGGCAACTCCGGAAATGAGCAGCGTCATTGTTCCGGCAGCATTATCTGGAGTCGCACTCGTAATCGTTGGTGTTGTTGGAGTCGTGATTGTTGTTATCGGCCCAAAGGTTGCAGCATCGCTTGTCCCGACAGCATTTGTCGCGGTAACACTTACTGTGTAACTCGACCCACTTGATAGTGAAGGAATTTCGCAAGTAGTCTCGGATGGGCCAGCAGTACATTGCTGACCTCCAGCACTTGCCGTGTATCCGGTAATAGGTGTTCCACCATTACTAGCTGGAGGCGACCATTTGGCTACCAAAGTTGGTGCACCGCTATAACTTGGCGTTGCCGACACTAATTGTGGGGGCGTCGGTTTAATATTTGTTGTTCCCGAGACTGGCGAGCTATCAACGCCATGGACGGCTGGATCGGCGGTTGTTGCGCGAACTTTGTACCAATATGTAGTTCCGTTGGCGATTGGCGTAAAATTGTTCGTCGTAGCATTCCAGGTGCCCGCTAATGAGTAACTACCGCTCTCGGTCGTTGACTGATAAACCTCATAGCCCGTAATTTTTGGAGCAAAATCGGTATTCGAAGGCACTGTCCAAGACAGAGTTATCTGATTATTTCCGCCAAGAGCAGTTACTGGAAGCGGTGCTAGAGGCTCCGAATATGGAGTAGCTGAGACTGCAGGGTTGGTTACTGAATAAAGCCCACTATTTAAAGTATTAGTAACTTTTACCACCACTGAAAAAGTATGTCCATCATTAGCGGCGGTTGTATTTATCGTACAAGGGCTTGGTCCATCACAAACATAGTCAGTACCACCAAAGGTTGCGATCGCCTTCGCGCTTGTGTTGCCGCCACCCTTGAACTCTGGTTCAGTCCAAGAAACTTTAATGCTCCCAGAACTTGCTGCCACCGCATTAATGATTGCGGCATTTGGGGCAACTGCATTTACCGTCAGGGTGATGGGTCCAGTTTGCGCTGCAGCTAAGAATCCAGAGCCAGTGTTAGCTGGTGAATCTATGTAGATGCGGCAAGTTCCAACAGCAATAATGTGTACTCGACCCGTAACTGCATTAATAGAACAAACGCTACTATCGGCATTATTTCGAGTGTATAGCGGTGCTCCGCCAGATGAAACCGTTGCAGCGATATTAAAGTCTGCGTAGCCAAAATCGTGGGCAATACTTGTGAGCCCAGGGTAATTTATAGTCGGCGTAACTCCTGGAGTTAGCGTTCCAAGAGAAAGTCCTGTTGCGCTCTCACCAATCGAGTTAATTGCATAGACCTTGACTGCATAGGAAGTACCAGTGACTAGACCACCGATGGAACAGGCGTATCCGTTGGTATCAAAATCTGAACCAGCACTAACGCTGCAACTTCCAATCACTGAGCCGCTAGCTGAAGCTTTTGCCACGTAAGAAGTAATTGCTGCACCACCATTATTTGCCGAGTGCGCCCAATAAAGTTTTACGGCCTTGCCATCGGCAGGATCTGCAATGGAGATATTAGGTGCAGTTAGTTTAGATGCTGGCACATCTGGTAGTACTTGCCACATGCCAACTTGAGAGCTTGAAGGGGTTCCAAGTGTCGATCCAGTTGAAACTGCGTTCCATGCATTAACAACAATCGTCTGTGAAACGCCTTTAGTTACAACTCCTGAACCAATTGTGCACGTTAGGGCAACACTGGTTTCACAAACCGTTGGGGATCCATTTCCTGGGTTAGCCGTTACTTTGTAAGTAATCGCACCGCCCTTAAGCGATGCCCTCCATACAATAACTAAGCCAGCTGGGCTATTTGTAACAGAAGTAATTGTTGGTGCGGTTGGCGGATTTGCCGAGATTTCCATTCGAACTGGGTCCACGGATGGGGCTGGATCGTAATTCGTACCTGCTCCGCTTTGAGTTAAAGTGATAAGGCACGTTCCATTACTCACAAAAATTACTGCGCCCTTTGAATCCACTGTACAGATCAATGTAGTTGTCGAAACATACGTAACAGGTCCAGCATTAGCCGACGCATTTATTTGATAACCGCCGTCACTCACAAACCAACCCGTAGGAAGAGGATAAGTAACGGTTATGGTTTGGGATAGACCCGAGAGGGTCGCAACCGATGCGTCGGAATTCGCGCCTTGTCCAGCCTTATTTTTTGCAAATAGAACAAATGAGTACTCTGCTTTGTTAATCAGAGAGTTAATGGTGCAGTTGGTAGCAGCAGGGCCTGCCGTACATGTCAATGCCGTTCCGCCTGCAGTGGGGGTTGCAGTGACTCCATAACCGGTAATTGCGCTACCGCCATTGCTTGGAGCAGTCCATGTAATTTTTGCAGAGCTTGTTGCAGCTGTTGTTTCAAGCTTTGAAATAACCGACTTTCCAGGAACCGTGTATGGGGTAAACGTAGATCCCGTTACTACCCAATCAGAGTGGCCTGCAGTGTTGGTAGAGCGTATGCGAATGTAATACGCCGTTCCATTTACTAAACCAGAGATAGTTTTTAGTTTGGCTGTAATTTCTGAACCGCTTGGCTTAATTGGTGTGGAAGGCTCCCACGTACTTAAATCTGTCGAGTACTGCAGCTCATAACCCGTAACTGGGCCACCTGAGGTTGGCACATTCCAGGCAACGCCCAAAGTTGCGTTGCCGGGAGTTACTGAAGAAATCGATGGGGCGCCCGGCGATGAAGGTGAAATTACGAAATGGAGTAGGTTTTCGCTTCCAACTGGAACGTAATTACCCCAATCTGAATCATCGTCATCATCTTGATGCCCATTTTGCGAAATAGTAATCTGGCAAGTTCCGCTGGAGACGATGTCTACCAGTTTGCCTTCACCTGTAATCTTGCAAACATCGGTCGATGTGCTCACATATGTGGCGCTTAAACCAGAGTTAAATGTGGCACCGATACTAAAGTCAGAATCGCCCATCTTCTTCGCGTTATCTGCTGGAGGCGTGACCGTTAGAACTTGAACTTGACCGCTTAAGTGAACTGTAATCGTGCCGGCACCAGTTAAGACTGACGTGCCGATGGCATTAACTGCATAAAGTTTAACTGTGTAATAACCCTTACTAGCAATACCAGAAATAATGCATGATGTAGTTGTTGCATCGTTGGTTGAACAAGAGCGCGTGCCGTCTGAATTATTATCACCGCCGTGGCCGTCGTCGCCATTTTGTTTGTTGGCAGTTGCGCGATACCCGGTAATAACACTTCCGCCATTGTGCGATGTGTCCAATAGTTGCCACTTAACCGTTAATTTTCCGCCAGAAAACGCGTAAGGGGTTGAGTTATCATATGCCGGCTGATCTGGGACGCTAGCCAATGTAATTTGAGTGGTTGCAGATGACCAATCGCCCGCACCGATCGTTGCCGTGTTAGCTCGCACACGGCACTCATAACTCTTTCCATTTGACATTGATCCATTCAACGCCTTGGTAACCGCTACTTTATTTTGATGATCATCGTCAGATTCTGATTTACCTGACATTGACACATCGAACCAATCCGATTCAGATGTTTTCCCGTACTCGCGGCATTGGGCGCTGTAACTAGAAATTTCGTAGCCGCCATTATCTGCTGGCTGCTTCCATCTCAAACTGATTCCACCATCGGAGTTAACTGCAGATATCGACGTTGGCGTTGTAGCTTTGCCGGCGGGAACCTTGGTAATGGTGTTTGAGGCTGGACCAGTTGATCCAGCATTTTTAGCTTTAACATCGATTGTATAAGTTTTGCCGTTAGTTAGCCCAGTTAATTTATAGGGTCTGGATGTCGATGCATCAATTTGTACCGTACTGACTTTGTCTTCGTCGTCGCCACCCGAAGAGTATTCAATAATGTAATAGGTGATTGTGGACCCACCGTCATCGACAGGATTTGTCCAGTTTAAATTGATGGCACCGTTTTCCACTGCTGTAGCTGCGAGTGATGTTGGTGCACCTGGTACCGCCGCGCTTACAGTGAGTGTGAACGATGCCGTCGTTGTTGCGCTATTGGAATCAGTTACTTTCACTGTAAATGTGGAGCTGCCCGTTTTGGTCGGTGTTCCAGTAATTTGTCCATCCGCGGATAATGAGAGCCCACTTGGCAGTTTCGCGTCTTCGCCACTAAGTGCCCATGTATACGTTGCTGCGCCACCACTTACAGCAAGGCTTTGACTGTAGCTCTTACTTAAACCGCCAATATTTAAAGTTTTGGTGGTTATTGTCATCGCTGCCGAAACCACTATCGTCACTTGGGTTGAAACGCTTGAAATACTATTTGCATCAGTTACAACAACATGAAAAGTTAAACCAACATTTGCGGTATCTGGAGTTCCAGTTAATCTTCCAGAACTCAAACTCAACCAAGAAGGTAGGTCTGATGATGCCCAAGTGTAAGGGCCGACTCCGCCCGTACCTGAGAGCGAAGTGCTATAACTTTTCGCAATCGTCGCACCAGCAAGAGTTGTAACTCCAACTGTTGGTGCTGCCGCAGAAACAGTAACAGTTGAAGCATTTGATCTAAACACATTTGTCGTTCCATTAATAGCTGTCGTTACATCTAAAACATAGTCACTGGCATCACCTGAAATGACATTTCCAGTTTTAGTAAAAGTGTTAGTAGTAGCACCACTTATAGCCACATAAGCAGGTGGGCTCGAATTATCTTTTTTATACCATTGATATGCCGTAATGCTTTGCCCGCTCGGAGCAGTTGCTGAAACTGAAAGTGTAAAGCCGTTTTGCCCAAGTGTCAGTGCCTTA
>Ga0194037_1003230_pt1 | contig 10218 bp, 10 predicted proteins | sample JunL306m_MetaG_FD_148653 | JGI IMG/M metagenome (GOLD analysis project Ga0194037, IMG submission 148653) | Anoxic zone freshwater microbial communities from boreal shield lake in IISD Experimental Lakes Area, Ontario, Canada - Jun2016-L304-6m | ecosystem: Environmental > Aquatic > Freshwater >...
TGAAGATGGAAATAAGGTCACAATTAATGAGGAAACGAGTAATGAGACAACAGGAACTGAAACAACGGGCAACGAAACAACGGCTAATGAAGCAACAGGTAACCAAGTCAGCACTCCTACAGCCAGCGGCGTGATATCAGGCATAGGCCCTCTGACGCATGTAGCTGTGCCGAGCCTGGCGCTGGCGGGCCTCACCTATACGTTCAGCGCCGGTGTCATCATGCCGGTCGTGCCAAATATTCAACATGAAGAAATATCAGGTAAAGTCCCCGGAGATGTTATTAATAGTGAAACAGATAAATATTCAGATCTCATACAGAAAGTACTGATGACAGGAGGAGCTGTAATCATTCTTGGCAGCGGTTCTCTTTTGTTGGGCAAAAAAATCACCATTTCTCAAGCGACTTTTGGAAAACATGCTAATGTATATGCGCACCTTGACCATGGCTACCAACATCTTAATTCTGATGTTTTGCCGAAAGACCTGGACCAGAAGAGAGAGGTCTCTGTTCGTGTTCATCTCGATATGGGCATTCAAGAGGTTCAGGTACGCAGTGGTTCACTCGTTAATTCAGATTAATACGCTCCATGGATAACAACAATTTCACACTGCTTGACTTTTTTGGACGAAAAAAAGATGAGTCAAATCTTAAGCAACTGCATTCACAAGAGGTGATTGGAGGGTTGAAAAAGCAGCTTAATAAAGAGTGTCAGAAGCATGAGTGGAAAGTGGTTTGGAAAAGTGTCATTGATCATATTGACAAGCTGCTCAAGATTGACCTTCTTGAAATTATGATGCGACCCTGGAAAAATTACGGTGGGCTTTCAAAATATAAGGATGCACAAAAATATCCTCCTGACCGGACGTATATAGTTCCCTTGCTGGAACATACGATCTCATCATCACACAATCCTGAAATAATTGTCGAGTTAGAGCCTCTGTTCAAAACAACAATCCCTATAGCTATTACTGTCGAGCTTATGCTGAAAGGGTTTTCACTGGAAATTCAGGCAGGCAGGATTAAAAAAATTTACACAGGAGAATGTCAGGGATCAGGATTGGTTCAATGTATGAATGTTACTCTTTTAAAAAAAGAGTTGGAGACTATTTCTCTGCCGGGGATAATAGACCTTGGCGAAGGTATTCGGATTGGGAAGGGCTCGTGAACCTTTTGTGGGCAAACCGGATGCCCAGCCTCTGTGGAGTCGTGGAAATTTCTCATACCTGTTCCATGGAGATTACCTTCACTGAAACACTGAGTTTCTCTTTGGCGTTGCCTTTGTAGGTACCCCGTACAGGTGGTATGTCGTCATAATCCCTTCCTGAACCGATTTTGATGTAGCGTTCGTCGACAAAAAGGGTTTTGTGGGTCGGATCCATCCCGATCCATCCTTTTTCCTTGCCACAATAGACTTCGCACCAAGCGTGGCTGGCTTCATCTCGTCCATCCGGTGTGCTTCCTCCAAAGAGGTAACCGCTTATGTAGCGGGAAGGAACCCCAAGGCTGCGGCAGACCGCAAGCATGATGTGGGCAAAATCCTGGCATACTCCACGTCCGAGAGCCATGACGACAGCGCTGGTGCTGTGAACATCGGTCACACCCGGTTCGTAAATGAAGGTGTCGTTGATGTGGCGGCAAATTGATTCGGCAAGCTGGTAGCCGTCGGTATCCGGTGCAAAACGGGCCGCAAAGTCGCGGATTGCCTGGTCAAAATGGACATAGCGACTCTGGCACAAAAAGTCCATCAGATAGATATCCTCATCCTCTCCGGCAGACGAGATACCCATGCCGGTTTCCACTACGGAGGTCGCAACGATTTTTACCCGTTTATGGCTCTGGAGCAGGTTGAAGTGGTTCACCTGGTTTCCGTAGAAATCGGTGTACTGAAAAAGGGTTGCCGGGGGATCGACCTCAAGCTTGAAGCTTGCGCAACGTTGCGGGGCTGCAGGGTTGTTGTCGGGGTGGAGCCTTACTTCGGTCGCTGTTTCATAGATTGGATTGTCATATTCAAACAGGGTGGCGTGCTCAACTTTCAGAATCATGCTCTTTTGGTTTACGTCCGGTTATTGCTGCTGCTGATGCTGTTGTGCCTGACTCCAGTAGGCCCGTCCTCCGGCTACTCCGGTAAATGGCAGAGCCTCTTCAATATCTACTGGTTCGATTTCCGGCGTGTGATAGGCAAAATAGGTCAAATGAACCTGCTCACCAACTTTCACCAGTCGTTGTTCCAAATCTTCAAGGTAGTGATGCAACCCTTTGGCATAAATGTCTTCAATGGCAGTATAGCTCAACTCGGCCTCTATTTTTCCGATAAGCCGGTCAGCGTTGTTAACGTAACGATGGCGTGAGCTGCCCGATATGCGCCACAGGGCATCTTCAGCCGCACAGACGGAGAAGTTGATGCTGCGCGGGAATGTCCGGTCGAGAATGAGAAAGCGCAGGATGTTGTCGGGATCAATTCTTGAAAGATAGACCTTGCGAAACGCCTCAAGTGCGCTGCAGCTTTTAAGCACGGCCATCCATTGAATAATATCTTCGGATCCTTCAACAATCTCATCCTGGTGTTGTGCTTCGGAGAGCAGCATGTGGTATTTCACGTCGATCAGACGGGCAATATTGTCGGTACGCTCAAGATATTTTGCAATCTGAATAAAGTCCCATCCTTCGTTATGAGAGAAGGTGTTGTCAGTAATGCCCTGGAAGAGGTGAGAGGCATTCTTGATCTCTTTGTAGAAGCCGTAGGGGTCGTTATGCACAAACTGTGGCGTAACGCTTTGCAGGTAGTGGTAGAGGTTGTTGACCTGCTCCCACATTTCGCTTGAGATGCTCTCGATAATGCTGCGTGCATTTTCCCTCGCCAGGCTGACACAGGAAGTGATCGAGTTCGGATTATCCTTATTGAATACAAGATAGTCTGTGACGGTATGCGCCGAATATTCGTCATAGAGACTGTTGAATCGTTCCCTGTCGCTGGTGACAAGAATCAACGCGATCCAGTAGCTCGGGTTCTCAACGTGGGTGATTTTGTTGAGGTCAAGCAGCAGGTTAAAATTGACATCAAGAAACCTTGCAGTATTTTCAGCTCGCTCAAAATAGCGACTCATCCAAAAAAGTGATTCGGCAACACGGCTTAGCATGATAGTTACAATATAAGTGTTTATTCATCGACAACCCAGGTATCCTTGCTGCCTCCGCCCTGAGAGGAGTTGACCACCAGCGAACCGCGCTTGAGGGCGACTCTTGTGAGACCTCCGGGGACAATAGTAACAGTTTTGCCATACAGGACATAAGGACGAAGGTCAATATGGCATCCCCACAGTTCGGTGTCATTAAAAAAGCTTGGGTGACGCGACAGCGAAATCGTTGGCTGGGCAATGTAGTTTCGTGGATTGGCCACAATCATCTCGGCAAAATTCTCCTGCTCCTCAATGGTTGACTCCGGCCCGATCAACATCCCATAACCTCCCGACTCGTTGGCGGCTTTCACTACCAGCGAATCGAGGTTTGCAAGAATGTATTTCAGGTCGGCAGGATTGCTGGCCAGCCAGGTTGGAACATTCTCCAGAATCGGCTCCTCTCCGAGGTAGTATTTAATAATCTTTGGCACAAAGCTGTAGATAACTTTGTCGTCGGCCACGCCGCAGCCAATGGCGTTGGCGAGTGTGACATTTCCTTTCCGGTAGGCGTTGACAAGGCCTGCAACGCCAAGTTTTGAATCAGGACGAAAGACGAGCGGATCAAGATAGGCATCATCAACTCTGCGATAGATCACATCAACCTGTTCGAGCCCTCTTGTGGTTCTTGTGTAGACTTTGTTGTTGTTGACCACAAGATCTTTGCCTTCGGTCAGCTCAACGCCCATTTGGCGCGCAAGAAAACTGTGCTCGAAGTAGGCTGAGTTATAGATTCCTGGGGTAAGCACCACAACATTGGGTTCTCGGCGTGAAACCGGCCCGATCTCCTGCAGGGTGCGAAGCAGCTCTTGAGGATAATTCTCGATTGGCCGGATTTTATATTTGTCGAACAGTACCGGAAATGCGCGTTTCATTGCCTGCCGGTTTTGCAGCATGTAGGAGACACCGCTCGGGGTGCGCAGGTTGTCTTCGAGCACAAGATAGTTGCCCTGACGATCGCGGATGATGTCGCTCCCTGTGACGTGAATGTAGATGCCGAGCGGAGGTTTCACCCCCACAAATTCGCGTCTGAAGTGCTGGCTTCCGAGAATCAGTTCGGCGGGAATAATCTTGTCCTTGAGGATTTTCTGTCCATGATAGATATCGTTCAGAAACTCATTGAGCGCAGTAATTCGCTGGGTAAGTCCTTTTTCGATGGTCTGCCATTCGTGAGCTGGCACCACTCTTGGAATAAGATCAAAAGGGAAAAGTCGTTCGACACCCTCCTCCTCTCCATAAACAGTAAAGGTGATTCCCTGGTTCCGGAAAAAAATGTTGACAATCTCTCTGCGGGCCTTGATATCGTCGATCGAAAACTGGGCAAAACGCTGAAGCATTTTATCGTAATGAGGCCGGGGAGCTCCCTCTGTTGCAATAACTTCATCAAAAAATTGACGGGTTTCAGGCTCGTACCGCTCAAAGAAACGACTCATTGGAGTATAAACTCTTGAGGTTGATGGGGAATCATTATCTTTTGGTGCTCTAAATCTTTAATAAATTCGGTTATTGGTTGAATGTACCTAAAAAAATTAAAAGATGGCAGGACTTTTTACCTTTTTGTTGTTTTTGCTCTGAAAGGGGCTTGTTTTTTTGTTTTGGGAGTGTGACAAGTCGGGAGTGTGTCACGAACGTGAGTGAAAGCTTGCGATGGACACTTGATTTCTTTCCAGTCATAAACCTGAACAGGGTTGTTATTCTCCGGGTCGGTTCTTTTTGGGATCAAAATCCCGGAACTTTGCCGGGGCTCATGAATAATGGCTAACTTCGAACACTTTTGTACATTACTTCTTGCGGACTGTGGATGTTCAGTGTTCGATGTTTCCGGAATATGCAACGATGTCGGTCGAGTACTGTATGGAGACAGCGCCTGAAGCAATGTTATTGAAACTATAGAATAGTATTTTAGTGTCCCTCATTTTTAAAAATGTATCAAACGTTAATTCTTGGAGGCGCTCTAATTATAATCACTAATCATGTTGCCACTTATAATAAGAACAAATATATCAAGTTTGATAAGACATATTACACTTATTCTTTTTCTATTCTCTACACTTGTTGCAACAACCGCTAATTTGGCGTATGGAGAGAAAAATGAAAATCCCTTTGCACCAAACGTATCAATACACAATTATATAAAAGGAAGTTTTACAACTCTTGAAAAGCCAGTTACTGGATCCAACAATGTGACTATTGGTATTTATGGAATAAATATATGCGATCTGGATCTTAACTCTAATACCTATCACTTGAGTGCTTATGTCTGGATGAAATGGAATGGAAATAGTGATCCAACTAAATCACTTGAATTTGTTAATATGGTCGAAAACAGTGGGGCAATTAAAAAAATTCTTCTCGATTCGCCAACAATATTGAAAAACGGGGAAAAGTATCAAATTATGCGTATCGAAGGTAGTTTTTTTCAACCTTTTGATTTAAAAAATTACCCGCTTGATCAGCAGGAGCTTTCTCTTTACATTGAAAACTCGGGTCAGACTTATGACAAGGTAGATTATTTTTCAGAAACAGAATCCACAGGATATGACAGCAATATGATTATTCCTGGCTGGCATTTGAAGGGCGTGAACGTAAAAAGTTATATCCATGATTACAAAACAGCCTTTGGAGAAAAAGGCAACAGTAATGCGTCAAAATATTCATCACTAAAATACTCATTTCAACTGCAACGGGACACCAACTTTTTTTTATGGAAACTATTTGCTCCTCTCATTATTGTTCTCATGACCAACTGGCTTGCGCTGCTTCTGAAACCAACATTTTTAGAGGTTCGAATCGCAATGACTACGACCGCATTGTTAACTATTATTTTTATGCAACAAACGGCTCTTGATGCAATCCCGCAATGTTCAACTTTAATGTTCATTGACAAAGTGTATCTCCTCGCATACTTATTTGTCCTGATAACTTTGTTGCAGATTATTTTGGTAAACTTTCATCTTGAAAAGATATCCTTTTCCAAGATCTCAAAGATGAGAAAAATTGATATCATATTTTTTATTGTCCAGGTTACATTGTTTTCGGTTATTTTCAGAATCTTTATAATGCGTCTATAGGGCCCTAATCAGACGATAAGTCAAATATTATTTTAATCAACATAAGCACGAATTGAGGATGGAATCACTTGCGTCCTCTTTATTCTTCTCCTAAAATGTTTCGGTAAACGATTTGATCCCAAGAATGTTAGAAAGCTTGAAGCCTTCCCCATATTGAACGCCGATTTGTTCACCGAAGTAGCGGGCGCGGGCTTCAAGGCCGGTGAGAAACTCGGGTCGGTTAATCATTGTTCTTGGGCTTTTTGTTATCCCGCTTTTATAAAACTGCGAGCTGAAGGCAAGGACTCCTTTTCTGGAGGCCTCGAAGGTCTCGGAGATGTCGACGATGATGTCGGGTTCGATGTGTTTGAACTGGATGTAGTAGAGAAGATGTTTGGGGCGGTGGGGTTCCTGGGCTTTCCCGTTTATGGTGGTGGCAAGTTGTTGTAACCCGGCATAGTAGCAGGCATCGGTCACGAGTCTGGAGGCTTTGATGTGATCAGGGTGTCGTTCGTCGGGGGAGTTTGCAAAGACAACGTTTGGCCTGAATTGCCTGATGACCATGATGATTTCGGCAAGATTCTCTTCGGTATAGAAAAGTTTTGAGTCTCCGAGATCGAGGGTCGTGCGGCTCTGGTAGCCCATCAGTTGTGCTGCGGTTTCTGCTTCTGATTTCCTCGTTTCAGGGGTGCCGAGTGTACCCATTTCCCCTCTTGTGAGGTCGCATACTCCCACGCTTTTCCCTTCGCTTCTTATTTTCAGCAGCGTGGCTCCGCATGAGAGTTCAACGTCATCCGGGTGAGCGCCAAAGGCAAGGGCATAGACGGCTTCTGGTGATTGTTTCAATTGTCCTCAGAGTATATTATGGTTCGATAAAAAATCCTGTTCAACCTTTAACAAGCCACTTCTGACCAATGCTCAAAGTAAAGATAGTTCGTCTTGATAAACAAGCAATATTGCCGGTTTATGCCACCGCACATGCCGCTGGTATGGATATTTCTGCCTGTCTTCAGGTGCCGGTAACGCTTGAACCCTTTTCAACAGCTCTTATTCCATCCGGCTTTGCCATTGAACTTCCCGAAGGCTATGAGGCGCAGCTTCGTCCGAGAAGCGGGCTTGCCTTACGCTCCATGATTTCACTGCCGAACTCTCCAGCAACGATTGATGCTGATTACCGGGGAGAGGTCAAGGTGATTCTTGTTAATTATGGAAAGGACTCGTTTACCGTTTCACACGGCGACCGCATTGCGCAGATGGTGGTGGCCAGGGTTGAGCAAGTGTATTTTGAGGAGGTAACGGAGCTTGCCTCAACGGTTCGCGGTGAAGGAGGATTTGGCCATACGGGGACTTGAAGACAGTAATAAAAAAAACGGTAAAATTGTCACGGTGAGCGAAGGGGTTATCTCTTTTTCAGGATTCCTGACTTCGCTCAGAATGACTTATGAGGCGTGTGCTTCAGTTTTTATTCTCTTGAACAGGAGGTGTTACAACAATTTCTCTTGGAGCACTCTTTGTGGCAGGAGCAACAGGCACCTCTTTTGGAACGATCACTTCAACCGGAGTGGCCGTAGGGGTGAAGAGGATCTGGGTAACATCTTTTTTCGCACGATTTCCTGACATTCCAGGCATTCCCGGCATGAAGGAGCCGTTCATAAGCTGTCCAAGCCCGGCGCTGACATTATTGAAGAGATTCTGTATTTGGTTTGAGTTCCCGGCGGCGTTCAGGTTTTCGAGAAGACCTGTCCATAGTTTTGCAAGTTCCTGAAAGGAGTTTTGTACTTGCACTGATGTAATCGTGGAAGTAACTCCATCAATAAGTTGTCCCGGAACGGAGGTGACGTTGTTGAATATCTCTCTGACGGGCTCTGAATTGATGGTGGAGGTAACCCCGTCAATCAGTTGACCGGTAGCTGAACTCACCGAGTTGATCACACCCTGTACCGATTCGACGGTGATGCTCGAGGTAACTCCTTCAATCAGTTGACCGGTAGCTGAACTCACCGAGTTGATCACACCCTGTACCGATTCGACGGTGATGCTCGAGGTAACTCCTTCAATCAGTTGACCGGTAGCTGAACTCACCGAGTTGATCACACCCTGTACCGATTCGACGGTGATGCTCGAGGTAACTCCTTCAATCAGTTGACCGGTAGCTGAACCCACTGAGCTGATTATTCCTTGTACCGGATCAGAATTGATGGTAGAGGTAACGCCCTCTATAAGCTGCCCGGTAACGGAACTTACAGTGGTGATGATTCCCTGTACAGAGACAATAGTTGAGTCAATCAAGGCACCCATGCTTCCGATAAGATGGGCCATGTCTCCATTGCCGACACCTGTATCTGTATTGTTCGATGCGGCAGCTACAACTGCCCCTGCCGTTTTTTTGAGTTCTTCTGCTGCCATAGTTATGGTTGGATTAAGGGTAAGCAAGTGAAAATATATTTTTGAATATAACAACTTATTTACTAACGCCATTCACCTCTTGATGCTATTTTTGGCGAAGTGTTTCTTTCTTTTTGCTCAGACAATATTTTCCTTGTAGTACCGGATAATGGACTCTTGTGTAAATCCAAGTGCATACATAAGATGAATGGTTCCAAAGCTGAGCTGGAGAGGGATGAGGCCGTTGCGGTGATATTTGCGGGCTGACGTGGTAACCTCTGTTTCGAGAATGTTCAGCGGTATATGTTTTTCAATCCGGGAGATAATATCGTAATCTTCCATAATGAGCAGGGCTTCGTCGAATCCTCCAATCATGCCAAAGAGCTCTCTCGTGATAAAGAGTGATTGATCTCCGCCTCGACAGATCATCAGGGGAAACTGAGTGAACCATCCGAACAGGCTCAAGAGAGGGTGGTCATTATCAAAGCGCATTCTAAAGCAGCCTGCCTTTTTCCCTGCCGCAACTGCCGATCGAATATCATCGAGAAAGGTTTCTGGAGGTTGTGTGTCAGCGTGCAGAAAATAGAGAATCTCGCCTTTGGCATGACGAGTACCGTTATTCATCTGTATGGAACGTCCTCTGGAGCTGTTGCAGACGGTTACCGGAAAGCCAGCAAGGATATCAACTGTTTTGTCTGTACTGGCATCACTGATAATGATCTCCACCCCCTCTGAGTGCTTGCTCAGAGCAAGGAGTTTCTGGATCGTATCAGCGATGATGCTCTCTTCGTTACAGGTCGGGATAATAATGCTTATGGTTTGCATGTCCATAAGGTGCTTTTTTTAAGGTCGTCAAAGGTGTCGATATCCGATAACTCCACAAGAAGTTCATAAGAGGCATCAAGCTGTTTGAGTATTGCGAGAGTATCCTGAAGCACGTAAGAGGTACTCCATTGACGGTCAAGAAAGAGTTCCGGTATCGCTCTCTTCATGCCGATGAGGTAAAATCCTCCATCTGTGGCAGGCCCGATAACGGCATCAGCTCGCTCAAGGGCGGAAAACGCATCGTCAAGAATTGCCGGGCTCAGTTCGTAACAGTCTGTTCCAATAAGAATGACATGGTGAAAGCTGCTTTCAAATCCGCTTTTGATGGCGTTTAGCATTCGCTCGCCCAGATCATCACCATACTGAAGCCTGGTGCTGAAATTGCTGGAGAGAAAGAGATCGGAAGAGGGTATAAAGCGGGAGTAAAAAACCGTCCGTTCTGCATAAACCTTCTCTGAAACCCGTGCGGTATGCTGGCGAAGTATTTCGTAGATTTCAAGGGCTTTTTGGTTGCCGATGCTCTTCGCCAGACGGGTTTTGACCACTCCCGCTTCAGGATTTTTGCTGAAAATAATGAGCAGTCGGTTACTTTTATTCATGCCAGACTATTAATTTCCGAATCTGCTGAGAAGCTTTTCAGCAACAAGCTTGCCGCTCAGTGCGGCTCCTTCCATGGAGGCCAGGTAGTGCTGATCGGTATAATCTCCAGCGAGAAAAAAGTTTTTGATCGGACTGATCTGGTCAGGACGGTATTTGTCGACGTCCGGCACTGCTTTATAGACT
>Ga0194037_1003234_pt1 | contig 10212 bp, 7 predicted proteins | sample JunL306m_MetaG_FD_148653 | JGI IMG/M metagenome (GOLD analysis project Ga0194037, IMG submission 148653) | Anoxic zone freshwater microbial communities from boreal shield lake in IISD Experimental Lakes Area, Ontario, Canada - Jun2016-L304-6m | ecosystem: Environmental > Aquatic > Freshwater >...
ACCAAACTCGCCATTTCCTTGAGAAAAGGTCTCATAAATCAAAATACCGTCTGCTTGCAGTATTCCTGGTAACTCGTCTAAATGCGGGCGATAGAGATAGTTGGTCACCACAATAGCGCTGAACGCCTCACCAAGGAAAGGCCAATCTTCCTGCTCGAGATTGAGGCATTTTGGAGTAATTAAAGGATTATTTAAGCCCTCTACTGCTGTGACATCCTGATCAACGGCGAGGATTGAATAACCTAGCTTGGCCAACAGTTCAGAATGACGGCCAGAACCACAGGCAAGATCAAGCACTACACCGCCCTTTGGAATCAGAGGAGCAAAACGTCTCACCCAAGGGGATGCATTCAGAATGCCATCATGCGCACCAGGCAAGGTATTCCTCAATCGTAGGCAAGGCCCATTGCTTCACGAACCTCACGCATGGTTTCTTGGGCCACTTTGCGTGCCTGGTCGCAACCATCAGCAATGATTGAACGCAATAAACTCGGATCATCTAAATACTTTTGAGCGCGCTCAAACATGGGCTGTTGCTCTGCCAGAATCGCATCGATGACTGGTTGCTTGCACTCCAGACAGCCAATACCAGCAGATTTACAACCCTTTTCAACCCACTGCTTAGTTTCTTCATTGGAGTACACAGTATGCAATTGCCATACTGGACAGCGAGCTGGGTCTCCTGCATCGGTTCTTCGTACCCGAGCAGGATCCGTAGGCATAGTGCGGATCTTCTTGATCACATCTTCTGGATTTTCACGAATGCTAATCGTATTGCCATAGGACTTAGACATTTTCTGACCGTCAATACCAGGCATGCGAGATGCCGTTGTCAGCAAAGCTTGTGGCTCAGGAAGAATAATTTTGCGCGCACCTTCCAAGAAACCAAATAGCCTCTCGCGATCTGCCATCGATAAGCTTTGCGCTTCCTGAAGTAAAGCCTTAGCTTGCTCAAGCGCTTCATCATCACCTCGCTCTTGGAAAGCTACCCGTAACTCCGCATACATCTTGGCACGTTTACTACCGAGCTTCTTGACCGCCTCTAAGGATTTTTCTTCGAATCCAGATTCACGACCATACAGATAATTAAAACGGCGCGCCACTTCACGCGTCATTTCAACATGGGGTACTTGATCTTCGCCAACGGGAACAAACTGTGCTCGGTAAATTAAAATGTCTGCCGCTTGTAATAAGGGATATCCCAGAAAACCGTAAGTTTGCAGATCTTTTTCTTTTAATTTTTCGATCTGGTCCTTGTAGGTAGGCACCCGCTCAAGCCAGCCCAGGGGAGTTCCCATCGAGAGCAACAAGAAGAGTTCGGCATGCTCTGGCACCCTACTTTGAATAAACAAGGTGGCTTGATTAGGGTCAACACCCGTCGCCAACCAATCAATCACCATCTCCCAAACAGATTGTTCAATCACATCTGGGGTTTCGTAGTGGGTTGTTAACGCATGCCAATCCGCAACAAAAAAGAAACAGGGATACTCCGATTGCAAACGTACCCAATTTTTGAGTACGCCATGGTAGTGGCCGAGATGCAAATTACCCGTAGGTCGCATACCAGAGAGAACACGTTCAGCAAACATCTTTATTCTTTATCTATGTGATTAATGCATTGTTTAATGAAATACCGACCAAACTGGTGTCAGGTGATCGGGTAAATGGGGTAAGCGCCCAAGGTCAATATGACTTTCATTGGGATCATGGAAGTCAGATCCACGAGATGCTAAGAAACCATATTGTTGTGCAATTTTTCCATACGTAAGATATTGGTCAGGACTATGGCTGCCCGTAATGACTTCAATTGCAAGCCCCCCAATATCTTTGAAATGCTTAAAGAGCTCATCCATCTGCATAGCATTCAGCTTATAACGCCCAGGGTGGGCAATTACTGCTACGCCGCCTGCAGCGGTAATCCAAGCAACAGCATCATCTAGGGTAGCCCACCTATGCGGAACAAATCCCGGCTTATCCTCAACTAAATAATTTTTAAATACCTGTTCCGTATCACGACAAACACCTTGCTCAACTAAGAAACGCGCAAAGTGGGTTCTTGAAATCAAATCATGATTACCAGCAAAATGTAAGGCACCTTCATAGGCCCCCGGAATGCCTACTTGCAATAATTGCTCTGCCATGAGCTTTGCACGGTTACCCCTGCCTTCGCGGGTGCGTCGCAAACCTTCCAAAATACCCGCATGATCGGCATCAATGCCCAAGCCAACAATATGAATGGTTTGCCCCATCCACGTGACGGATATTTCAACGCCCGCAAGGTAATCCATTTTTAAAGCGCTGGCTGCAACACGGGCACGCTGTTGACCACCCAACTCATCATGATCGGTTAATGACCAGAGGTGGACACCATTCGCTTTAGCGCGTTCTGCCAATTGTTCGGGCGTCAGAGTGCCATCAGATACAACTGAATGGCAATGCAAATCGGCATTTAGGGTAGAAAAGCGGCTCATGACCCTATTTTAGGTCAAGCTGGTATCAATTACCCGACGCGGCGCATCTAGGTAGTCACGGGACTGCATTTCGATCAAACGGGAGACGGTTCGGGAGAATTCAGCGGTAATTTGCCCCTCGGTATACAAATCAGGAGCTGGAAGCTCTGCAGAGATGATTAATTTGATCTTATGGTCGTATAGAACATCGATCAACCAAATAAAGCGCCGTGCCTCGTTTGTCATTCTAGGGGGCATATAAGGTACACCAGAGAGAATAACCGTATGAAACTGCTTAGCAATTTCTAGATAATCATTCTGCGAACGTGGCCCACAACACAAGGTTTGGAAATCAAACCAAACCACCCCATCAGCTAAATGCAAGGGCCGTAATTCGCGTGACTCAATATATAAGACCGGTTTGCTAATTTCTCTTTTATTCCCAATCAGCGTTTGAAACATTTGACCAAGGGTGGCCTGCGTGTCGGCATTCACTGGAGTTAAATAAGCCTTAACCTGTGCCATCTGTACCCGACGGTAATCATTGCCAGCATCGACATTCAGCACATCTAGTTTATCTTCCAGCAATTTGATGGCTGGTAATAAACGATCACGATGCAAGCCATTTGGGTACAACTGATCGGGACGGTAATTTGAGGTCATCACAAATTGCACGCGGTCTTCAAAAAGCGCGCTCAGCAGACGATATAAGATCATTGCATCGGCAATATCATTGATATGAAATTCATCAAAGCAAATCAGTCGATAGCGCAGAGAAATTCGTTTAGCCAGCTCATCAAGCGGATCGGATAAGCCAGAAAGCTCATGGAGTTCGCGATGGACTTCACGCATGAACTCATGAAAATGAATCCGGATCTTTTTCTCTAATGGAGATGCTGCATAGAAGCAGTCCATCAAGAACGATTTACCACGCCCCACCCCACCCCACAAGTACAGTCCGCGTGGTAAGTCTGGTTTAAATATGACTTTCTTCAGATTATTACTACGAATTTCTTTGTAGGCAATCCACTCATCTTCGCATTGCTGTAACCGTTCTACAGCACGAAGTTGCGCGGAATCACTTTGATACCCGCGCACCTTTAACTCGTGCTGGTAATACTCAATCGTTTTCAATTACATATTTAATGCGCGTTGATCCGTTGCTAACGCTGCTTCGCGCATCACCTCTGACAAACTTGGATGGGGATGACAGATACGGGCAATATCTTCAGCTGCCGCTTTAAATTCCATGGCTACTGCTGCTTCAGCAATAAGGTCCGAAGCATTCGGCCCAATAATATGGACCCCCAGAATTTCATCGGTCTTCGCATCAGCCAATATTTTTACAAAACCATCAGAACGGCCCATCCCTAATGCCCGACCATTAGCCGCGAATGGAAATTGACCTGCCTTATAAGCAATGCCAGCTTCTTTAAGTGCTTGCTCAGTTTTGCCAACCCAAGCAATCTCCGGATCGGTATAAATAACCCAAGGAATGCAGTTGTAGTCGATATGGGGTTTTTGCCCTGCAATGACTTCAGCCACTAACACGCCCTCATCTTCTGCTTTATGTGCGAGCATGGGACCGCGCACTACGTCGCCTACAGCGTATACGCCCGGCGCAGAAGTTGCACAGGTATGGTCATCAATCGGAATGAAGCCACGCTCATCGACTTTGAGGCCAATCTTATCCAAGCCTAATTTATCGGTGTTAGGCACGCGCCCCACAGAAACAATTAAACGATCACATTCCAGTTTGACGGCTTTACCAGCGCTGTCTGTGTAATTCACTACAACGCCCTTCTTGTCAGCCTTGACATCACCAATCTTGACGCCCATATTGATGTTCAGGCCCTGCTTTATAAAGAGCTTGAGTGCTTCTTTGGCAATGCCTTGATCACAAGCCCCTAAAAAGGTTGGCAATGCTTCTAGCACGGTGACTTCTGATCCCAGACGACGCCATACAGAACCAAGCTCCAAACCAATCACGCCAGCACCAATAACGCCGAGCTTCTTCGGCACCGAATCAAACTTCAGAGCACCTTCGTTATCGCAGATCAATACATTATCGACAGTCAGTCCTGGCAAATGACGTGCTTTAGAGCCTGTTGCAATAATCACGTTTTTAGCAGTAACCGTTTCATTGTCTTTGCCGTCAATGTTGACTTGATAGCCATCGGCATCCTTACCTACAAAAGATGCATGGCCTTTTAACAAAGTAATTTTGTTTTTGCGAAATAGGAACTGAATACCACCGGTCATCTTGGTAACGATGTCATCCTTACGCGCAAGCATCTTATTGGAATCAATGCTGACAGAGCCCACTTTGATGCCATGATCGGCAGCATGATGACCAATCTTCTCGAATTCTTCGGAAGAAGCCAACAAAGCCTTGGAAGGTATACATCCCACATTTAAGCAAGTACCGCCTAAGCGTATCTCCCCTTTAGGATCGTCAAAGCTATTCGATTCAGCACAGGCAACTTTAAAACCGAGTTGCGCTGCACGAATGGCGGCAATGTAGCCACCAGGGCCACCACCAATTACGAGTACATCAAAAGCTTGGCTCATGATCTTTCCTTCTTATAAATCAAGGAGAAGACGTGATGGATCTTCTAAAGCATCCTTCATAGCAACTAAGCCAAGTACTGCTTCACGGCCATCAATAATGCGATGGTCGTATGACAAAGCGAGGTAATTAATGGGGCGAACTACTACTTGACCATCCTCAACAACAGCGCGGTCTTTAGTAGCATGAATACCTAAAATAGCCGATTGTGGCGGGTTGATGATTGGAGTGGAAAGCATAGAGCCAAACACACCACCGTTAGAGATGGAGAAGGTTCCACCAGTTAAATCTTCAATCGATAATTTGCCTTCACGTGCCTTAACGCCATACTCAGCGATCTTCTTCTCAATATCAGCCAAGGTCATTTGATCAACGTCACGCAGAATCGGCACTACTAAGCCCCGTGGTGAACTAACCGCGATACCAATATCAAAGTAGCCGTGGTAAATGATGTCATTACCGTCAACAGATGCATTCAGCAAGGGGAACTTCTTCAAAGCATGCGTAGCCGCTTTAACAAAGAAAGACATGAAGCCCAACTTTACACCGTGCACTTTTTCAAACTGATCTTTGTACTTATTGCGCATGGCTATCACTGGAGCCATATTGACTTCATTAAATGTGGTCAAGATAGCATTGTTTGCTTGTGACTCCAGCAAACGTTCGGCAATGCGCGCGCGCAAGCGGCTCATGGGTACACGCTCCTCTGGGCGATTGCCCATTGGAATTGAGGCACTTGGTAGGGCAGCGGATTTGGTAGTACCAGCAGCGGCATTTAATGCATCGCCCTTGGTAATGCGTCCATCACGACCAGAGCCGGCAACTTGTTCAGCGCCGATATTGTTTTCAGCAAGAATTTTTGCTGCCGAAGGAGCGGCGGCGCTAGTAGCTTTAGCTGGAGCTGCTACTTTTGCAGGAGCGGCGGCTACAACTGCAGGTGCTGCAGTGGCAACGGGTTTAGCAGCCGCAACCGCAGTGCTATCAATCTTTGCAATCAATTGCTCGGCAACAACAGTCCCGCCATCAGCCACGACGATCTCAGTCAGAACGCCAGCTGAAGGCGATGGCACTTCCAGTACGACTTTGTCAGTTTCAATTTCAATCAAGATTTCATCTTGACCAACCGCATCACCAACTTTCTTTTTCCATTGCAATAATGTTGCCTCGGCAACCGATTCAGAGAGTTGTGGAACTTTTACTTCAAAAATAGCCATGATTAATCCTAGTTATATAGATGTATGCTGGGTTATGAACACGATTATTTCGTAATCACATAACCTTTTAGTTTGGCAAATGCCGTATTCAATAGAGACTTCTGTTGTTCTTGGTGTAGATGAGCGTAACCACAGGCAGGTGAAGCCGATGCAGGACGGCCTGCGTAAGCCAACTTCATGCCATCAGTCATATTTTCCAAAATATTGTGTTGGACGAAGAACCAAGCACCTTGGTTTTGTGGCTCATCTTGACACCAAATTACCTCTTCCAACTTGGGATATTTCTTCAATTCAGCTGTCAAGGCTTTATGCGGAAACGGATATAACTGCTCCAAACGAATGATGGCCACATCAGTGATCTTCTTCTCTGTACGCTGTTTCACCAAGTCGTAATAGACCTTGCCAGAGCACATAATCAAACGGGTTACCAATTTTGAATCGATGGTGTTATCACACTCACCCAATATGGTGTGAAATCCGCCTTTCGTAAACTCTGATAAAGGAGAGGCAGCTTCTTTATTCCGCAGCAATGATTTTGGAGTCATCAAGATCAACGGTTTGCGGAACTGACGAATCATTTGGCGACGTAAGACGTGGAAGATCTGTGATGCGGTAGTTGGCTGAATCACTTGCATATTGGTATCAGCACATAACTGCATAAAACGCTCCAGACGCGCAGATGAGTGCTCAGGACCTTGACCCTCGTAGCCATGCGGCAACATCATGACTAAACCATTGGCGCGCCCCCACTTCACTTCGCCTGAGGCGATGAATTGGTCAATAACTACTTGTGCACCGTTAGCAAAGTCACCGAACTGGGCTTCCCATATTGTTAGGGTATTTGGCTCTGCTGAAGCGTATCCATACTCAAATCCAAGCACAGCCTCTTCAGAGAGAATCGAATCAATTACCAAAAATGGTGCTTGATCTTTAGCAATATGGCGTAAGGGAATATAAATTCCGGTATCCCACTTCTCGCGGTTTTGATTGTGCAACACTGCGTGGCGATGAGTAAAGGTCCCTCGACCACTATCCTCACCAGATAGGCGCACTGGATAACCGCTGGCAACTAAGGATGCAAACGCCATGTGCTCGCCCATACCCCAGTCAATGTTCACTTCACCGCGCCCCATGGCGGCACGATCGTTTAACACTTTTTCAACTAAGGGGTGCACTTTAAAGCCTTCACGGGCAGTAGAAACCCGTTCCGCTAAGCGCTTCCATTCTGTCAACGGAATAGCGGTATCAGCCTCATCAGTCCATTTCTTATTTAAAAATGGTGACCAATCTACTGCGAATTTACCTTTGTAATTACTCAGGACTGGATCAGAGGTCTGAATCCCAGCGTCCATCGCCGCTCGGTAATCCTTCACCATCTGCTCTCCCGAACCCACAGGCAAGGTCCCCTCGGCCTCTAGTTTGTCGGCATACAGCTTGCGAGTTCCCGGGTGCGTGGCAATGATCTTGTACATCAAAGGTTGAGTCATCGCTGGCGAATCTTGCTCGTTATGACCCAGTTTCCTGAAGCAAACAATATCGACCGCCACATCTTTATGAAACTGAGTGCGGAACTCTATTGCTAACTGAGTCGCCAATACAACTGCCTCAGGATCATCCCCATTCACATGCAGTACAGGCGCATCGATGATTTTCATGATGTCGGTGCAGTACAAGCTTGAACGTAAGTCACGTGGATCAGAGGTTGTAAAGCCAATTTGATTGTTGATCACAATGTGCAACGTGCCGCCAGTAGAATAGCCACGGACATCTGCCATAGACAAGGTTTCTTGCATAACCCCCTGACCAGCAATTGCAGCGTCACCATGAACCAGCACAGGCAAGACCTGTTGACCTAATACATCGCCACGACGATCCATACGAGCACGTGCTGAACCCTCCACTACAGGATTCACAATCTCTAAATGAGATGGATTAAAGGCTAAAGAAACGTGAACTGGGCCAGTTGGAGTGGAGATATCACTAGAAAAACCTTGGTGGTACTTCACATCACCAGCAGGCAAGGTTTCTGGACCTTTGTGCTCAAACTCGGCAAATAAATCTTTTGGCATCTTGCCCAAAGTATTGATCAGCACATTGAGACGGCCACGGTGCGCCATCCCAATAACGATTTCTTGAACCCCTTTGGCACCAGCTTCATGAATGACCTCATCCATACAAGCAATAAAACTTTCACCACCTTCGAGGGAGAAGCGTTTTTGACCAACATACTTCGCATTGAGATAGCGCTCTAAGCCTTCGGCCGCAGTAACGCGATCCAAGATCTGGCGCTTCTCTTCAACATTGAATTTCGGGGTCGAACGAATCGACTCTAACTTTTCTTGCCACCACTTCTTAATCTTTTGATCAGCTATGTACATGTATTCAGCGCCGAGCGTGCCGCAATAGGTCTCACGCAATGCCTGCAATAAATCACGCAGGGTCATTTCAGATTTGCCGAAGAAGGTGTTGCTTGTGTTGAAGACGATATCCATATCGCCATCAGTAAAGCCATAGAAAGCGGGATCCAATTCAGGAATATCCGGGCGCTCAGTGCGCTTCAATGGATCAATATCTGCCCAGCGATTACCGACATTTCGATATGCGGCAATTAATTGCTGAACAGCAACGCGTTTTCGTCCCAACTCGGAGTCAGCCGAATCAGAAATGGTTCTGATCGGGCCTTGCTTGGCTCGCTCAGCAAAAGAAGCCACAATCGGCGCATGCGCGATGTCGGTTCGTGAGGAGCCGTCCACAGCAGGGACTTGTTTCACGTTATCAAAATAATCTCGCCAATGCGCCTCAACTGAAGTCGGATCGTGCAAGTAGGATTCGTAGAGTTCCTCTACATAGGGTGCGTTGCCGCCGAAGAGATAGGAATTATCTCTTTGTTCCTGCATCATGATGCTCACCTTTCATCGGGTTTCCCGAATAAAAACTGTGGTTATAACCACCCGCTACACGGCTTTACCGCTTTACGAGTTGCTCTATGCAAATACTGTTACTACCCCAGTAATTTAACACGATTAACCACGATTACTTAAAGGGCTTTCCCTCATTTCTTGGATTTTGGCGGGTATTCCCCATGAATAGTGATTAATAAGAACTTTCCTACTCTGCTTTCAAGATTGGCTGACAGATAGAAACTGTTTTGATTTTTATTCTCTAAATCTTCAAATGAATTAATGAAATTAAGGGAAATATGAAAACCATCACCCCAGAAATGGAATATCTCAGCACAAGGCAAAGCGCAAAGGTTCTGCAAGTTTCACTTGGTACCGTACAAAAAATGGTGGAACTAGGAGAATTGGTTGCCTGGAAGACGCGTGGGGGTCATCGCAGAATCCTATCCAGCTCTTTAGAGCAACAACTTCAGAGAAGAAAAAGGGCTATGCGGCAAAAAACGAGCCATCACTGTATTGCCATGGGTATTTTTCGCAGAATTGAGAATAGCCAGGATCTCTTGGACTCAATGCAAGAATGGCAGCTCAAGGTAGAAATGGAGGTAGCGGTTGATAGCTTGGAGGGCTTAATGAAAGCCGTCTCGATTGCCCCCGATCTCATCTTCCTAGATGCCCTCATACCCCCAGTTGAGCAGGTCCATTTAATCCATTATCTGAGTAAAAACAAGGACACACAAAGAATACCTATTCTAGTAGATGAAGGTTTTATAGAGCTTCATCCAGGGGTAGTGGTGCTCGTCGATGAAAATAACAGCCAGAGAAGTCAATTAAATGAGCACATTAAAAAAGAGCTAGAAAACGGGCTAATAGACCTCAATCCACTCATTATTGGCTACCCCGCTACCAATCCAGAAAATGAGCAGTCTTGGCCTCAGGGGGGTCGGCATGAACGATTAGAACCCCTGTTCTTGGAGGCCTTAAGTAGGAAGTGCGCTTAGGGCGGGGATAGTAAGCAAAAGGCCGCTTTCGCGGCCTTTTAGCTCTCTTTGCGTCAGTTACTTAAATTAGGTAACTACTAC
>Ga0194037_1003235_pt1 | contig 10209 bp, 12 predicted proteins | sample JunL306m_MetaG_FD_148653 | JGI IMG/M metagenome (GOLD analysis project Ga0194037, IMG submission 148653) | Anoxic zone freshwater microbial communities from boreal shield lake in IISD Experimental Lakes Area, Ontario, Canada - Jun2016-L304-6m | ecosystem: Environmental > Aquatic > Freshwater >...
AATGCTCATACTGATAGCCCTGGCGCTTTTCCACCAGAAAACCGGTTTCTATCGTCCAACGGGCGCGAGCACCCAGATTGCACCGCTCGTGGAGGTTCCATTTAGTCAGGGGTTCACTGGAAAGCCACTAAGGTGATCCGCGAAACCAATTCGAAAAGACTCAATCATAATGTGCCTATAATTGCTATGACCGCCAATGCCATGAAGGGTGACCGGGAGCAATGTCTGGATGCGGGAATGAGTGATTATCTGGCAAAACCGGTTAGAAAACAGGAACTTGCATATATCATGGATAAATGGCTGAAGGACAAAGAATAGCACATCCTTTTTTACTTTAATTGCATGTAGTGCGTAGGAGTGACATCTCGTGTTTCGTTCTGCTGACATTTTTTCAATATCCAATGAAATCAATAGGAGTTTGAGGGTGTACAAGAAAAGTCGAACTAAAAAATAAAGATTGATTTTTGCTTCGATTGAATTTTTTGAAATTTGAGGTATAATTAGCCGTAGTCGTTTGTACCGGAAATATGTTTGCTGCAGGGAATGTGGAAATTGGATGTTAAGCGAGAGGAGGATCACATGTCAGAGGATACTCCACCAGATATGTTGCGGATTTGGTGTATGACGAGGTCAGGATCATAAATGTACAGTTCCACGTCAAGATAAAGTGAGGTGAACTGAAATGGCACGAATGATTGTTGGCGAAGATAAAGGAATATTCAGCAAAAACGGTGAGCGAAGGTTCGCAGAGAGACGGTCGGATGAGGATACCGGTGCGTGGAAGATTGTAGACGAATACTGGAGCAGATTTGCTTACCGCAGATGCGAGGGCTCAAGAAGGAGAGTTGATTCTTCCGCAGGTCATTGGTATGACATTGGAAGTTCTCCAAGTGATAGTAGTCCCAGTTTCGTGAAGTAGGAAGTGTCAAAGGCTTGGTTCATATGCGAGGCTCCTGAGTTCCACCAGGGGCCTCGTTTATTTAGGGTGTTCTCCATGCCCGTTCAGCCGGTAACTCTTTATGATGCGGCAGGACGTGCAGCACTTCTTCTCTGGTTTGTTAGTCTGATGGTAGCGGAGGCCGGTGTCAAACAGATTATATAAATAACTGATATACAAGATATTTGAAGTGCTCAATTTTCCCACTTACCCCTAAAGTTGCCCCCAAAATGTTTTGTCACAACTTCTCATATTCAAGACAACAATTCCCAAAATGGGTAATTTTAAGCCGCAGCAACCCTCAAATGTGCTTGTTGCCGTGACCGTGGTTTTGGTTTTACAACAATATCGACGTCGCGCCCCAGCGCATTAAGGAAGTGAAACAGGCGCTCCATTGAAAAACCCGAAAGTCTGCCACGAATAAGCGCAGATACCTTTGGCTGATCTATTCCCAAAAGTTCAGCAGCCTTTGCCTGAGTCAGGTGGCGTTTTTTTATGATATCATGGATCTGAATAGAAAGTATCGCCTTTGCCATTCGTTCTTCGGGGTTTGGTAAACCCAGATCAGCAAATATGTTGTCGCTACCGTGATGAACTTCGATTTCTTCTTGCATGATTTATTACCTCCCTTTGCTTCGGTGCAACTCTTCTGCTATAGCCAGGCGGCTTTTAATCGTAGCGATTTCTTCCTTCGGTGTGACTATTCCCCTTTTTGACTTCTTCTGGAAGACGTGCAGGACATAGACTACATCGGCAAATCTGACGGTATAAACAGCCCGATATGTATCGCCGTCATGGTCTTCAACAACCTCAAGAACACCAGCGCCAGTAAAGCCTTTAAGTGGTTTTGCCGCATCATCCTTGCTGCCCAGTTGAGCAATGAAGAGCGCCTTGCCAAAAACATCCTGCACATCTTCCGGCATGGATTTCAAGTACTTCAAGGAACTGCTGATCCACTCTACCGGCTTTATCTTTGGTTTTGCTTGCATGTGGACATTATGCCCGTATTGGCATAAATAGCAAAAGAAAAATTACAATGATCCATCATCAAGATTCTCTTCTTTCTGTCCTGGATGCCAAATCTGCCCTCGCACCCACTTGGATCGTTCCTGAGTGAACTTTAGAACCACGTCGAAGTATTCCGTGTTTTGGAATATACCAAATGTCTCGGTCAGATGGGGCTGCCAATCCTTCTGAGCATGCGGCGTGAACACTTCATCTTCAAGCTTAATCATTGACATGCGGGACAGTAGAAAATCCCTCCAACCTTTCCTCATCCGGCACCAGGCAATCAAGTGCCACGTACCCATGTAATTCACCATGTGATGAGGCTCAACGGTTCGCATGGTGCATTCTGAACTTTTGGGAGAGTAATAGCAGATCGAGAGACAGCGGCAGTTCAGTAGCGCCGTAGTGACCTGTTTAAAATTCAGGTTGTCACTTGGATAGAACTGATTCAATCGGAACGAGAATGCCTGTTCAGGGTCAACTGTGCCCGGCAGATGTGCAGATATAAGGCCGCCAAGCTTCCGGGCAACGGCAGAGAGTTCTTCCCCAAACCTGCCTGTTGAAGCCTCGCTCAACAACTTCCTGGAAATCAGAAGAGACATAAGCTCCCCTTACCCCGCCATGGAATGTTAATAATCACCATAACAGAATTTTCTGAAAAATAAATAAAACATATGACGCTATATGGGGGAGGTAGGCTGATATTCTGACACCACAAAGATGATATTTTTGTTTCAGGAGGTGTGCCATGAGAGTTCTGGACGTGATTTTCCCGGACGGTTTACCAAACAGAAAGTCAAAGAAACCGGTCAGGGTACTCGGTATCGACCTTGGCACCACAAACTCAACTGTTGCTGAAATCGTCTGCGATCCCTCCAGCAAAGGTGATATCAGTGTCCGTTGTCTGGCTGTAGAACAACCGACCGGCACTAGAAGCCACTGGAATCCGCTTGTCCCATCTATTGTTGCCATTCATGACGGGCAGGAAATAATCGGTGAAGGAGCAAGACTGTTGCGGAGCAAAGGTCGAGAAGCAGGCATGATTGAGCAAGGAAACATCTTTGCTGCCGTAAAAAATGACATGGGACTTCGTCGCACCTACAACATGGCACCTTCGGGCTACAAGTCAGCAGCAGAGGTGAGCGGGCGTATTTTAACCTATCTTAAAGATGCTGCAATGAAAGATAAAGCGGTTGAGCCGGAACGCACTACAGTTACTGTACCAGCGTCCTTTCAAGCGGCGCAGCGAGAGGATACTTTCAAAGCGGCTTCTTTGGCACAGCTTTCAATTAAAGGCGGTGATCTGCTGGATGAACCGGTTGCGGCATTCATCGGATACCTGGCAGAACATCCGGATAAACGCCTGGTGGAGATAGGTGAAACAAAACATCTGCTGGTATTCGATTTCGGCGGTGGTACCTGTGATGTTGCAATATTCCGTATGAGTACCGATCTTGCCGGCAGTCTGATGGTGGCATCGTTATCGGTGTCACGCTACAGCCGGTTGGGCGGAGGAGATATTGACCAGGCTATCCTCTACGATATTCTTCTGCCGCAACTCCTTGAGCAGAACGGACTGGATCGACACTCACTGGATTACGGGATAAAAAAATCAGTACTTGAGCCCGCCTTTATCGGTGTTGCCGAACAATTAAAAATAGGATTGTGTGAAAAGATCGTTCAGGGGTTGGAAAATGATGAGGATATCTCTGAACTACTGGAAACCTGCCACAAGAAATTTGTCTGCCAATTGCCTGAGGGTGGAAGCATAAGCCTCCTCAATCCATCGTTAAGTCTGGAGTCTTTTGACAAGGTGCTGTTGCCGTTAATTGACGAAGACATGCTTTTTACCCGCGAGACGGAATACTTTCAAACACTCTCAATATTTGTGCCGATCCAGGATGCACTGGAGCGCAGCGGACTCAATGAAGACCAGATCGACCTCTTTCTGTTGGCAGGTGGCAGCTGCCTTATTCCTCAAGTGCGTCACACTCTTGAAAAAGCTTATCAGAAAGCCGAATTTCTCAGTTTCGAGACTGCCGATGCCATGCAGACTGCCGTGGCACGTGGCGCAGCATTGAACGCGCTATCGCTTGTCATGCAGGAACGTCCGGTAATACAACCGGTTTGTCAGGAGCTAATATCCATAGTTACGGGCAACGGAACGATTGATCTTGTAAAAAAAGGGGTGACTCTACCCTGGCCACCGGAAGGTGGTTACAGTGAAATTACCAACCTGATGCTTCCCGAATCCTCTCCACGTGACCCGGTTACTGTACGTGTCGAGCTGGTGGCACGGGAGGAAAGCGGTAACCGAATCCTGATGAGTGAACTGTGGGAAATACCGGCACCGGTCAGGGCGGGTGAGCGGATCAGGCTTGAATACCGCTATGATGAAAATCAGGTATTGGATGTCCGGGCATTTCACGCTGAACGAACGGATGTAATACCGTTGCAGGAACAGAAAGAACACCCGTTGACGAACATTTCAAATCCCCAGGTAATCAAACTGAGGATTGAGGAAACGGAAGAAAAGCTCCGAACCGGTGTCATACAACCGAACGAGCGTAGAAACATTGTCATGAACCTTGCCGAGGATTGCGCTGAGATCCGCCAGTATGAAAAAGCAATCGCACGCCTTTCTGAACTGTTGCGACAGAGAAATGAACCGGATGCCTTCATCATCAACCGGATGGCGCTGTATTGCGGATACATGGGTGACGTAGCCAGGGAAGAGCGTCTCTATTCCGAGGCCAGTGTAGCCAGTCCAACCATGAGCGCACCCTGGTTCAATCTTTCGCTCCTGATGAAAAGACAGAAGCGCCTTGATGAAGCCAAACACGCCATTGATATGGCTATCGGCCTCGAAGAGACTTCGGCCCCATATTATGTCCTTAAGGCACAGATAGTACGGGATTTAGGTAAGGACTTTGCCATGAACGAATTTCTTGATATCGCCTGGAAACGGTTCCCGAAAGTCATAGAACAGGACGACTGGGAACTTGGCTGGTATATCACCGCGTCAGAAATGCGCAATGACAGGGAATCAGCAACTTCAGCAAAAAGCGAGCGGAGTCGCCGTAAAGTCGGAAATGCACAGGTACGAAGCGAATCACAGGGATTGTTGCCGATGATGGCAGCATAAGGGGGTTACTGGAATTGCACAACGCCACAGACGGAAAAAATTTGTTGTGAGTTCTGATATGAAGCTGCATTCAATGAAAGGTAGTTGAGTTATGAGATGGTCGTTTGGAAAGCTACATATTCAATGGGAAATGCCAGAATTCGATTTTGAAAAAACGGTGGGTAAATATTTGATGGAGCTTCCACGCTGCACTTCCAAAGTTTTGGTTATCAGCCCGAAATATGGAGACAAGCATTACCGATGCGAAATGATAGCGGAAGCATCCGGACTACTTCAGTGGGCTGAGAATCACTCAAAAGCCGTATGGAGTGCAGATAAAGAGGTACAGTCAGCCAGAATAGCACTTCCACTTTGGCTGCGAGGAACCATGTCTGATGATATAATTCCTTGTGATGTACCGCATTATTTTTACAAGGTATTGGTACCTTATGCGCTGAATTTCGTCAATTTGGGGATAACAGAAATAATCTGTCCTGATTGCCAAAAGGTGGTTGAGCACATCGATATGAGAAAGCTCAGCAATCACCAGATGGGGGTTTGGACATGCTGGACATCTGAATGGTATTGTGAAAATGACCACCTCCTCTATAAGGAAGCCCACGGGCTGCACTTCTTTTGCAAATGAGTATAGGAGCATGACCAAGTTCGATTTACAACAAAACGAATGCCCGGTACAGATACACGCTTATAGCCCGGACCCGATTGCCACTGAACAGGTCAAACTTATCACCAATCAGCCGGCGCTGCACGGACTCATCTCCATCATGCCTGATGCACACGCCGGAGCTGGCTGCGTCATCGGTTTTACCTGTAAGTTCCGGCAGGTTGTCATTCCCAACATTGTCGGTGTTGATATCGGCTACGGGGTTTTGTCTGTCACTTCCCGGAATCCAGAAGATCAACATCCAGGGACTTAAACCATGAAACCAGACAACTCAGGAAATTATCTCATAATGGGGACCTACCCCTCTCTAATAGTTAAATTTAGAGGAGTTTTCAAAAACTCCAGTGGCGAATTCGTCAATCTCAAATTTTATATCCATAAATTGGATGGCACAAAACACAAGAGACATAAAGCCTGTCAACTCAAAGAATGGCTAGAATTACTGGCATTTCTTTCGATGCCGAGTGCCAATCAGATATGTGTCTGTCTCAGCAAAAATAGCGGCGAATTAAGAATAGGACCATTTGCTGATGGGAAAGTACAGCTCGAATATACGATCAAAGCAGATTCTCGCGGTCCTGAATTGAATGAATCCAGTCTGGTATCGCTTGACGATATTTGGCATCCATTTTCTACTAATCCTATAACGGGCGGAAGAAGAAAAGCCGCTATTTTGATAGGTTTTCCGGGAACAGGGAAAAGTAGCTTCTTTAAACGTAGATTTCATGGTGCTTACACGTTGATAAGCAGAGACAAACTGAATACATGGAATCGCGAGCAACTGATGATGAATGAATGTTTTCGATGGCGAGAGTCTTTTGTCGTCATTGACAACACCAATGTCAAAATTGTCGATCGAGAGAGATTCATCACGCCTGCCAGGGATGAAGGCTACAAGGTTGTAGGTTACTACTTCAGTACCAAAGGTCAGGATGTGCTTGACCGAAATCAGCAGTGCGAAGGTGCTGCTCGAATCCCTGACAAAGGCGTGCTTGGCAGAGCAGTCCAGCTAGAATTACCGACAATGGCAGAAGGTTTCGATGAACTCTGGTATGTCAGGATGGACGGTAACGGCAGTTTCATCATTGAGGAGTGGAACGATGCACTTTGACAAGCTTGATAAAACCATGCGGGTCTTCGAGACCACTTCCGATCTTTGTGTTCTGCCCGGCATCTACATGGTGGCTCGCATTGACGGTCGAAGCTTCAGCCGACTCACTAAAGAAGTGTGCCAGTTCGAGGCACCATACGATATCCGCTTCCGAGATATGATGGCTGAAACTGTGACTCATTTGATGCAGTGCGGTTTCCGGGTGATCTACAGCTATACCCAAAGCGATGAGATTTCACTGTTGTTCCACAGGGACGAAACCGCTTTCAATCGCAAGCTGCGCAAGTATCACTCCATACTTGCTGGAGAAGCCAGCGCCAAGTTCACCAATATTCTTGGTCAACCCGCTGCATTTGACTGCAGAATCTGTCAGCTTCCCGACCCGGAACGTGTTGTGGACTATTTCCGCTGGCGCATGGCGGATGCTCACCGCAACTGCCTGAATAGTCATTGTTACTGGATTTTACGTAAACAAGGGATAGAAGCGAACACTGCTGCTAAACAGTTGCTTGGCTTGTCAGTGGAAGGGAAAAACGAACTGCTCTTCCAGAACGGAGTCAACTACAACGATCTTCCTATCTGGCAGAAGCGTGGTATCAGCTTTTATTGGGAAGCATATCCAAAGGAAGGTATTGACCCGCGCACTGGAGTAACGACCTTTACAGAGAGGCAGATAATTAAAGTCGATTATGAGATTTCAGGAGCATATCAGTTTGACAAGTTCCTGCTTGATCTTATTGATCCGCAGATTTACCTGAAATTGCATGCCATGCTGATAGATGAGAAAAAGGAAGAGTACAGAACACCATGACAAACACCATCCTCAAAAACCTCTCCCGCATCGAGCGTGAGCACAACATCCGCATCCTCTATGCCCTGGAGTCCGGCAGCCGAGCTTGGGGCTTTGCCTCCCGTGAAAGCGATTACGATGTCAGGTTCATCTATGTTCACCCACAGGAGTGGTATCTCTCTATCCGTAATAAGCGGGACGTTATTGAAATACCCATCTCCGATGATCTGGATATATGCGGATGGGACATCCGAAAAGCTCTTGGCCTGTTCATCAAATCAAATCCACCGCTTCTGGAATGGCTTGGCTCTCCGGTTGTTTATCTGGACAATTTCGGGTTTGCCAACAGGTTGCGGGATATGCTGCGGCGCTCGTTTTCCCCGCAACGCTGCCTGTACCATTACCTGCATATGGCAAAAGGAAACTTCCGCGAATACTTGAAGGGTGATCTGGTGCGGGTGAAGAAGTATTTCTATGTACTGCGACCGATTCTGGCTTGCTGTTGGATTGAAAAATACAACACGATGCCGCCAACTGAATTTGACCGTCTCTACATCGACGCGGCACTTTCATCGGAGCTGGTACTGGAAATTGATCAACTACTTGAGCGGAAGAAGGCCGGTGACGAACTGGATATGGAACATAAGATAGATGTGATCAATGCTTACCTTGATGAGAGGATAGAGCATTTCTCGGTATCTGCCAGAAGAACGGAAACCAGGGATAAGGACATTGCCCTATTGGACGACCTTTTCAAGGAAATGCTGCAGAAAGTCTGGGTAAAAGAATGAATCCTGAAATTGCTTTCCTGAAGAGCCTCTTTCCAGCTTCCTGTCACGACAGGATTGTCATGGTTGGTGGCACTGTTCGGGATATACTTCTGAAGCGGGAATGCAAAGACCTCGATCTGGTTGCTGCATTTACCTGTGACGAGCTGCTTTCTCTCGATTTCCGCCTGGTGGAGGCAAGCAGCGGTGCTGATATCTATTTTCGCCACCACCCAGATTACGGCAAGATAGAGATTACCCGCATCGACAGCATGGATGCTCTGGAAGATAACCTTCGACGTCGTGACTTTACTATCAATGCTATTGCCATGACTTTGGACGGAACAATCATTGACCCGCTGAAAGGATGCGACGATCTGGTCACAGGACCACTCAGGACATGCAGCAGCGAAACATTCAGTAACGATCCTCTCCGCGTATTCCGTGCATTTCGCTTTGAGTGCGACGGATGGCGGATGACGCCGGAAACAGAGGAACTGATTCGTCAACAGGACTGGTCTTCATGCTTCTCCATTATGCCGGTAGAACGGTTCAGTAATGAGATGATGAAAGCCCTGGCTGGGAAAACACCGGAACGGTTCTTTGAGCGAATGATCGAGTTCAGTGTGGGAGCAGAGTTTCTGCCGGAACTGTTTCAGATGTCAGCGATACCTGCCGGGCCTCTCGAACACCATCCAGAGGGTGATCTGTTGACGCACTCTGTCCAAGTGTTGCAGCGGGTGGCAGAAATATCTGAAAAACCATTGGCTCGTTTTTGCGCTTTCTTTCACGACCTCGGCAAACTTGCTACTGATCCAGCGCTCTACCCAAAGCATCACGGTCATGATGACGCAGGTTTTGAGATGGCTGACAGTTTCTGCAACCGATTATGCCTGCCAGCATCTTACCGCAAAGCGCTTGCCTGGATCAGCCGCCTGCATGGTAAAGCCAACAAATGGGAGGAGTTGCGGGATACCACAAAGATAGAAATGGCGGAACAGGCCATTAAGGCGGGTATCATTGAAATTCTTCCACTTGTTTCTGCTGCTGATAAACCGGGGAACATCCAAATATCAGGATGGGATGATGCTGTCCGAATTGCAGCGTCAAGCGCAAGCGAGTTAGGCGTTGATATTGAGAAGCTGGAATCCATGCCTATTGATAAACGGCCAGCCTTTATCATGCAGAAGAAGATAAAAGTGTTCCGTGAAGTGAAGAGAAGCAGGGATAAACGGCTGATCAATAAGATCATCTCCGGCGGACAAACCGGCACTGACCGGGCTGCTCTGGATGTAGCCTGTTAGCGATCCCGCAAGCGAGTCCGTTTTCGATCATGTGGCTTTGAGGTAAAATCCCCTTCTTCTTTCTTCAGGTTCCGCTGTTCATCTTTTCCCATACGATATTTCTGTTGAAGAACTGTTACGACCAATTCCGGATACTTTTTCCGGAGGTGGCCATGAGCAAGCGTTGTGAATTCTGCGGTCGTTTTTTTGTTCCTGATCGCCGAGTCGGTGATCGTCAGCGAGCCTGCTCCCAAAAGGAATGCAAGGCGGCTCGTAAACAGTCTGCTCAACGCCGCTGGGTTGATGACAATCCCGGATACTTCTGTGGCCGCTACCCTGAACTGAAAGAGCGGCGGCACAAACAGCTTTCCTTGAGCCTGGAGGTGATACAAGACATGATACCCCCTGCCAAGCCGGTACTGAAGCTGGTTGTATGGGTGCCGGGCACTCGACTTTCGATGATACAAGACGAGATAACCCTGCACAGGCTTACCAGTACTGAAT
>Ga0194037_1003238_pt1 | contig 10207 bp, 10 predicted proteins | sample JunL306m_MetaG_FD_148653 | JGI IMG/M metagenome (GOLD analysis project Ga0194037, IMG submission 148653) | Anoxic zone freshwater microbial communities from boreal shield lake in IISD Experimental Lakes Area, Ontario, Canada - Jun2016-L304-6m | ecosystem: Environmental > Aquatic > Freshwater >...
ATGAATACATTTGTAAACCCCTAACTTGTGAAAATTGAACCGGTTAACCTTGTTAATAGATGTATTTTACATACATCTTATAGAAGAAGTAAACTATATACCTCTTTAAAGAAGGGATATCGCTAAATTCATGGTTTTATAGGCCTTCTAGCAATATTCTTAGATTCTTCGGGGAATCGACTCGATAGAGCGATTCTGATTTTTAGTCAGTATTTACCTAATTTGGGCTTTAACAGCATGAAATTCAGCATTTTTTCGGATTACAGCCTACGCGTGCTGATGTACCTAGGCAGCAAACAAGAGCGTCTGGCAACTATTGCTGAAATTGCCCAGTTTTACGGAATTTCAGAAAATCACCTCATGAAAGTGGTGAATCAGCTTGGAACCCTTGGCTACATTGAGACAATCCGAGGCAAGGGGGGTGGTATGCGTTTAGCAAGGGAGCCTAAAACAATCATTTTGGGTAAGGTAATAAGAGATACAGAAACAGACTTTGCATTAGCGGAGTGTTTTAACGACCACTCAGCATGCCGAATTCAGTCTGACTGTGCGCTACAGACTGTTCTGAGTTCAGCCTTGGCGGGTATGTTTAGCGTTTTAGATAAACACACTTTAGAAGACATCATTATTAAGCCCAATATGATTATTAAGTTCATCAAACGCCAGGTAGTGGGCAGCTAAGGCTTTCTCTGGGCTACTAGGAGTAAAGTCATCATTATTAAGATATATATAGCAAAAGGTTTTAATGAAACGTGTTGATGATTTTCGTTTAAAGTTCGGCAAAAAAGAACTGGTACCCATTATGGTGGGCGGCATGGGAGTGAATATCTCCACTGCAGAGTTGGCTTTAGAGGCTGCAAGATTAGGAGGCATAGGACACATTTCTGATGCCATGGTTCCCGATGTATCCGATAAGCGCTTTGACACCACATATGTCAAAGATAAAACCAAGTTTTATAAATACAATATTTTAAATTCTGATAAATCTGTTGTGCAGTTTGACCTTGGATTATTAGCAGAAGCAACGAAGAAACACGTCGGCGCAACTATGGAAGCAAAGCGTGGCGATGGACTGATTTTCGTTAACTGCATGGAAAAGCTGACGATGAATGGACCTCGTGAAACTTTACGAGTGCGCATGATATCAGCGCTTGATGCTGAGGTCGATGGTATTACCTTAAGTGCAGGTTTGCATTTAGGTTCGTTTGCTTTAATAGAAGATCACCCCAGATTTCGGGATGCCAAGTTAGGCATCATCGTGTCATCAGTTCGCGCTCTACAAATTTTTTTACGAAAAAATGCCAGACTCAATCGCTACCCTGATTACATCATCATTGAAGGGCCATTAGCTGGAGGCCATCTCGGTTTTGGGGATGATTGGGCGCAATACGATTTGGCAACGATTATTGCTGAAGTAGTTGCATACCTCAAGGCTGAGCAATTGGATATTCCCATTGTTGCTGCGGGTGGCATTTTTACTGGAAGCGATGCAGTTTCCTTTTTAGAGAATGGTTCTGCAGCCGTTCAAGTCGCCACACGCTTCACAGTGGCAGAGGAATGTGGCTTGCCTTACAAAGTAAAGCAGGAATACTTCAAAGCAAGTGAGCAGGATATTGAAGTGAATAATATCTCGCCAACGGGCTACCCAATGCGCATGTTGAAAAGTTCACCAGCAATTGGTTCGGGCATACGACCAGGCTGTGAATCGTATGGCTATCTTCTAGATGGGTCCGGTAACTGCGCATACATTACTGCCTTCAATCGGGAACTTGCAATTCATCCTGATGGTAAAAATATTTCCGTTAAAGACAAAACCTGTTTATGTACTCACATGAGCAATTTCAATTGCTGGACTTGTGGTCACTATACATATCGACTCAAGGACACAAGCCATCGATTAGACAATGGTAGCTATCAAATCTTAAGTGCTGAACATATCTTTAAAGACTATCAGTACAGCGTTGACCATAAGCTAGCCTTACCAGAGGCACTCATCACCTAGATGAATTAACCCAGTGGATCTGGGTTGTTTGATCCGCTGGGTGGCGTTAAGCCAAAGTGTTCATAGGCTTGACGTGTTGCTACTCGACCACGAGAAGTGCGCTGCAGATAGCCCTGTTGAATGAGATAAGGCTCTAAGACATCCTCAATGGTGTCGCGTTCTTCGCCAATCGCAGCGGCCAAGTTATCAATACCCACAGGGCCGCCATCAAACTTATACAAAATTGCTTCCAGTAATTTTCTATCCATCACATCAAAACCACTAGGATCAACATCAAGCATCTTGAGGGCTGCGTCAGCCATAGCTTTGGTAATGCTGCCATTGCCCTTCACTTCTGCGTAGTCACGCACGCGACGCAATAATCGATTAGCAATACGCGGAGTGCCACGAGCACGCTTAGCAATTTCGACTGAACCTTCGGGATCAATATTTGCCTTCAGAAGATTTGCAGAGCGATTAATGATTCTGGTGAGCTCTTCAGTGGTGTAGAACTCTAGCCGTGCCACAATGCCAAAGCGATCACGTAATGGATTGGTGAGCATGCCAGCACGGGTGGTGGCGCCAATCAAAGTGAATGGCTTGAGATCAATCTTGACGCTACGCGCAGCAGGACCTTCACCAATCATGATGTCTAGGCTGTAATCCTCAAGCGCTGGATACAGAATCTCTTCAACTACTGGAGACAGGCGATGAATCTCATCAATGAACAGGACATCGTTTGTCTCAAGATTAGTCAGCAAGGCAGCAAGGTCGCCTGGTCTATCCAATACAGGGCCACTCGTTTGGCGCAGATTGACACCTAGTTCACGGGCAATGATATGAGCTAGAGTGGTTTTGCCAAGTCCAGGAGGTCCGAATAGTAAGACGTGATCCATCGCTTCTTGGCGAGCTCTTGTGGCGCTAATGAAAATTTCTAATTGGGCGCGAGCTTTGGTTTGGCCAACATACTCATCAAGCTGCTTAGGACGCAGGGCTCTCTCAAATACAGCTTCTGTATTGCCTGCTGCGCCACTGACAATACGATCATTACCTTCCGGTAAATCTTCAGGAATGGAGCTAAGGTCTTCTGTATGTATCGCCATACTGCAAGTGTAGTGGTGTTTGGTTTAGTGGGGTATGTCTGATTAAGACTTGGATAGATACTTCAAGCCCATCCGAATGCCATCTGAAACTGTGCTGTCGGGAGGAATCTGTTTGAGAGCCAAAAGAGCTTCTTTTTCTGAATAGCCCAGAGCCAGGAGCGCTTGCAGAACTTCACTGCTAGCTTCAATGGTTTGGGGCTTGCCAGTAATTCCTAAATCTGGTGCAAGCTTGCCTTTGAGTTCCAGACAAAGACGTTCAGCTGTTTTCTTGCCAATTCCGGGAACTTGAGTCAGGCGTCCTGCTTCTTGTAGTGCAATGGCTTGTGCTAGTTCGTTCACGCTCATGCCTGAGAGAACTGCTAACGCAGTTCGTGAGCCAACTCCACTGATCTTAATGAGTTGTCTGAATGCTGCGCGCTCAGTCTCGGTGGCAAAGCCAAAGAGTTGTTGCGCATCTTCTCGAACCTGAAAATGCGTTAGCAGGGTAATTTTTTGATTAACTTCAGGTAGTTGATACAAGGTGCTCATCGGAACATCAATCTCATAGCCAACCCCTTGGCAATCAACCAATAGGCGAGGAGGGTGAACCGAAACGAGAGTACCTTGAATGCGACCAATCATATGAAGATCTTAACCTGTTTAAATAGTTTTATTTACTACGTTTCTTAGGTGCAAGTGCAGCAGTAATTGCTTGCGGTACTTGCGCATGATGTGCAGCACAGATGGCAACTCCTAAAGCATCAGAGGCATCTGTTCCTGGGGCACGATTTAATCTTAATAAACGTTTAACCATTTCCTGAACCTGAGGTTTGGCTGCACGACCTGTACCTACGATGGATTGCTTTACGCGTAGTGCGCTGTATTCAGCAACGGAGAGCTTGCCAGAAACCAAGGCAGCAATCACTGCACCTCTAGCCTGACCCAGCATTAAGGTGGAGCGGGGATTCACGTTGAGGAAAACCTCTTCGATGGCAGCTGATTCGGGATGATAAGTGTCGAGCACCTCTTTGACGCCAGCATAGAGTGCACCAAGACGTTCTGGCAGACCTTTAGCAGGATCACCACTTTCAATCGTCCCAGAAGCAACGTAAGTCAGTTTTTGACCATCAACATCTATGACGCCAAACCCTGTTGTGCGTAGACCTGGGTCGATTCCTATCCAGCGCATATGTAATTTCGGTTCCCTGTTGTACTTTTATATTTTTTAATGGCGGAAGTGACGTGTACTAGTAAAGATCATCGCAATGCCATGCTCATTAGCTGCCGCAATGATTTCATCATCACGCATACTGCCACCTGGCTGAATTACGCAACTGCCACCAGCATTAACAACTACATCAAGACCGTCGCGGAATGGGAAGAAGGCATCACTTGCAACCGCAGAACCTTTTAGGCTTAAACCAGCGTTCTCTGCTTTGATACTGGCCATGCGTGCGGAGTCAACGCGACTCATTTGGCCGGCGCCAATGCCAAGCGTCATGCCATTCGCGCAATACACAATGGCATTAGATTTGACAAACTTAGCAACGCGCCAAGCAAACATCATGTCATTCATTTCGCTCGGGGTTGGTAATCTTTGGCTGACTACGCGCATTTCACTTTGGAGCACATTCTTAGCATCAGGCGACTGAACCAATAGGCCACCACCAACGCGCTTGAAGTCGAAAGTATTAAAACCATTACCCAATGGAATTTCTAGCAAACGGACATTTTGTTTCGCGGTAAAGATTGCTTTTGCCTCATCACTAAAACTTGGGGCAATGAGGACCTCTACAAATTGCTTGGAGATGGCTTCAGCCGCCGCACCATCACAATGCACATTAAAGGCAATGATGCCACCGAAAGCTGAGCTTGGATCAGTCTTAAATGCTTTTTGATAAGCCTCGAGTGCATGGCTACCAACTGCTACACCACATGGGTTGGCATGTTTGATGATCACGCAAGCTGCAGCACCGTCAGCATTATTAGAAAAGCTTTTAACGCATTCCCAAGCAGAGTCTGCATCGGCAATGTTGTTATACGAAAGTTCTTTGCCTTGTAACTGCTTGTAGTTAGCTAGTGCGCCAGCAATCGGCTGGATGTCTTTGTAAAAGGCTGCAGATTGATGTGGGTTCTCGCCGTAACGCATCTCTTGCACTTTCTCAAAAGCCAGATGCAATGTTTCTGGATAGGCAGAGCGCGCTTTGTGATCGAGCGCTTCACCTAGGGAAGAAAGGTAATTTGCAATGGCACCGTCATATTGAGCGGTATGGGAAAAGACTTTTTTAGCAAGCCTAAGATTGGTTTTATAAGAAACTGTGTTCTTATTTTCCTTCATCTCAGCTAAGACTGGTGCATAGTCTTCAGGGGATATCAGCACAGTCACATCTTGATGGTTCTTAGCGGCAGCACGTAGCATTGCAGGACCACCAATATCAATATTCTCTACAGCATCTTCAAATGAGCAGTTTTTGCGAGCAACGGTTTCATTAAAAGGGTAGAGATTGATGACCAGCATATCAATGGTGTCGATGCCATGTTCTTTCAGAGCAGCCATGTGTTCAGGAAAATCTCTACGGGCCAATAAGCCGCCATGTACCATTGGGTGCAATGTCTTTACGCGACCATCCAACATCTCTGGAAATTTTGTTAAAGAAGAGACTTCAACAACAGGTAAATTATTTTCAGCCAAAAGTTTTGCAGTACCGCCAGTAGAAATGAGTTTGATGCCTTGCTCATGAAGGGCTTTAGCAAATGGCACGATGCCATTTTTATCGGAGACGGAGAGAAGAGCGGTGCGGATCATATGGGCTTAATAGTGGGATGAATGAATAGTGTAAATAGTTGGCTTTACTTGATCAGCTGATGCTCAACGAGTTTTTTATGCAAAGTATTACGATTGATGCCGAGGTATTGTGCAGCTAAAGATTGATTCTGCTTGGCATGCTGCATGACTAATTCCAGCATCGGTTTTTCTACGACGCCTAATACCATTTTGTATATATCTGATGGGGGCGTTCCTTTGAGATCCTCAAGGTAGCGCTGTAATTGCGTTTCAATACATTCAGTGATGGGGTGTTTATTGCTCATGTAGTTATGTCTGGCACTAAAAATTAAGCGGCTTCTAAAAATAGCAAACGATCAGAATGAGATTTCATCTCATCAAAAAAATCGTTCACCATTTGTAATTGGGTTTTGCAATCATCTGCAGTATTCATTCTTTGGCGGAAGGTATGTGAGTCGCGAAGTCCCTTGCAATACCAGCCAATATGTTTGCGAGCTGTACGTAGACCAACATATTCGCCATAGAAGGCATAGTGATCTAGTAAGTGCTCATTCATGATCTCCTGAATTTCTGCGATTTCAGGAGTTGGCAACTTAGCGCCGGTCTCCAGGTAGTGATTGATCTCACGAAAAATCCAGGGACGGCCTTGGGCGGCGCGGCCAATCATGATGGCATCAGCACCAGTAGCCTGTAAAACAAATTCCGCTTTCTCTGGGGTAGTGATATCTCCATTGGCAACCACCGGAATAGCCACACTATTTTTGACTGCGGTAATGGTTTCGTACTCAGCTTCACCGTGATAGAGGTCTGCCTTAGTGCGACCATGTACCGTCAACATCGAGACCCCTGATTGTTCAGCAAGCCTGGCAATAGCAATAGCGTTTTTATTGGCCCGATCCCAACCTGTCCGAATTTTCAAGGTCACTGGGACTGCATCGGGCCCAACCCCCACGGCTTGTACTACTGCTTCTAAAATTTGCTGCACCAAAGGCTCGTCACGCATGAGTGCAGAACCTGCCGCAACGTTGCAGACTTTCTTAGCTGGGCAGCCCATGTTGATATCAATGATTTGTGCGCCGTGATCTACATTGAGTTTTGCCGCTGCGGCCATCATTTCAGGATCTGCGCCTGCGATTTGCACGGCGATAGGCTTGAACTCACCTTGATGATTAGCGCGGCGTTGAGTCTTTTCACTCTTCCAAAGCAATGCATTGGAAGCAATCATTTCAGATACGGCGTAGCCAGCACCCAGCTTCTTACATAGTTGCCGAAATGGACGATCTGTTACGCCAGCCATAGGGGCAACAAAGAGTCGGTTTGCGAGGAGGTGAGGGCCAATCTTCATCTGAATCTAGGGGGGTCGCGAGCAAATCTTAAGGTGGCGTGGAGAGCATGACACTTTAGCACAAACAAGACTTTATCTGCCTATTTTTTAGGCAGATAAAGTATTCAAAACAGGGGTCAATTGCCTCGATTTAAGGGGGCTAACGGCGCCCAAACATCATTTGTCGTGCTAAGGCTGTTTTAACTGGAGGTAGCCATTGAAGGGCCATTAAAGCCAATCCTCGCCCCATTACGATGGGAAGTAGGTTTGAGGTGAACACTCTAGCCATAAAGTCAGTTAAGCCGATAGTGGTGGTGCGGTCAGCTTTACGGCTTTTTGCATATTTTTCTAGCGCCTGCTCAATGTGAAGAGGTGTTTGCTCTTCTTCGGAGTTTGAGAAGATCTCTGCTAATGTTTCTGCCAAAAGATAGGCATCTCGCAAGCCAAGATTGAGTCCTTGGCCAGCAACGGGGTGCAAGGTTTGGGCGGCATTACCTATCCATACTGCATTGTCTTGGGTAATTTCTTTGCGGTAATTGAGCCCAAGCGCGTAAAGACGGCGATCTTGAATTTTTAAGAATCGGCCAATGCGAGAACCAAACTCTTTTTGGAGCGCTATTAAGAAATCAGCATCATTTAAGTTCAAGCGTTGTTGTGAGGATTCAGGGGAGCCGCACCAAATTAAGTTCAAGATGTTGTTGCCGTAATGACTTGGCAACACGGCAAGCGGGCCTTCAGAAGTGAATCGCTCCCATGCTTGATGTGGCGCTGCGTTTTCCACCTCTACCAGTCCAACCAGGGCTGATTGTTCGTAATCGTGACCAGATTCAACCCAATCCTGCTTTTTGAATAAGCCACCTTCTGCGTGAACAATGCATTTGGCATTGATGTTTAGGGGTTCAGTATCGCTATCAATATGTAGCCATGAAAAATGGGATTCCGCTTGATTAATCTCAGTCTGGATTACTCTTAAGGCTTTGCGTAAGGCCAAATGAATATCGCGATAACGAATGATGTGACCTAATGCATCTTGGCCTAATTCTTCACGCGTCATTAAGGCTCGTCCAAAACGACCAGCTTGAGAAACATGTACCCGATAAATATCAGCGCATTCAGCAGGCCAAGCTTTGATGGTATCGAGTAATAGTTTGCTGCCATGGGACAGTGCAATGCCCCTACTGTCGGCTGATGCTAGGTCTGCATCATCAAGGGGGTTACGATCTACCAGTATGAGTTTGGCTTCGGGATATTTTTGCAAGCACCATGCCGCACAAGCCAGTCCAACGGGGCCACCACCTTGAATTAATATGTCGTACTGACTCGCGCTCATCATGAATACACTATTGATTTTTCATCAAGGCTTCAATTTCATCGGCTTTGACGGGCGCGCCACGAGAAATTAATTCACATCCAGAGTCATTGATCACTGCATCGTCTTCAATCCGAATGCCGATATTCCAAAACTGCTCATTAACATCTTGTGCTGGGCGAACGTATAAGCCTGGTTCAATAGTGATGACCATTCCGGACTTCAGAATGCGCCAGGGTTTTTCATCTCCAGTATTGATGTTGCTTTGTTCGCGATAGGATCCAACATCATGAACATCCATGCCCAGCCAATGTGAGGTGCGATGCATGTAAAAACGACGATAGGCAGCAGTCTCAATGGCGTTCTCTAGTGAGCCAAGTTCAGCAAGCTTGAGCAATTTTTCATCTAACAAACCTTGTGTGAGAATCTTGAGTGCAGCCTCATGAGGCTGCATAAAAGTATTGCCGGGCTTTGTCATAGCAATGGCAGCTTCTTGAGCCGCTAAGGTAATGTCATATAGAGCACGTTGTGGCCCACTAAACTTGCCGTTTACCGGAAAGGTTCTGGTGATATCAGAGGCATAACCATCTAGTTCACAACCCGCATCAATGAGGCAAAGCTCACCATTACGTAACTCAGTAGACCCAGCGCGATAGTGCAGAATGCAGGAGTTAGCGCCGCTGGCAACAATACTATTGTAGGCAACACTTTGTGAGCCACTGTTACGGAATTCATGGAGCAGTTCAGCTTCTAGATGATATTCGCGCATACCGGGCTTGCAGATTTGCATTGCGCGAATATGGGCGCGAGCAGAAATAGCGGCAGCGCGACGCATGGTATCAATTTCATGTGCATCTTTAAATAACCGCATTTCATGAATCATCGCTTCAACATCATGAAATTCTGATGGAGAATTAATGCCAGCACGTGCCTGTTGGCGAACTTGTTTCATCCAGTGACGTAAGCGACGATCAGTTTCAGCACTTTCTGCTAGGCGTACATAAACTACAGCTTGATCAGCTAGCAATTCACTCAGTTTGGTATCAAGCTCGAGATTGCTATGAGCAGCATCTACACCCAATGTTTTTGGGGCAGCTTCAGGCCCTAAGCGAATGCCATCCCAGATCTCACGTTCCGAATCTTTGGGTCTACAAAAGAGATGTGTTTCTTCACTGTTTGGGTCGACCTTAATGACCAATGTCGCGCCTGGCTCTTCAAAACCGGTGAGATAGAAAAAATCACTGTCATGGCGATAAGGGAACTCACTATCGCGATTGCGAGATAACTCTGGAGCCGTAGCGATGATGGCAACCCCGCCACCAGTATTGGCGCGAATTTTTTTAGCTAAAGCAATTCTGCGTTTTTGGTAAGTATTAGTTTTATTCATCAGATGCATTGAGCTCTTGCAAACGTTGAGGTGTCCCTACATCGTGCCATGACCCGAGATATTTTTCACCAGACACTTTATTGTCCTTCATTGCAGCTTGAAGGAGCGGGGCAAGTTTCGCTGGAATGCCTACTACGAGATCTTGAAACAAGTTGCGGTGGTAGATGCCAATTCCTGAGAAGGTGAGTCTTTCAGCTCCCGGGGATTCAATCTCGCTCACCTGAGAATGGTTTAAATAGAAGTCCCCATCAGGGTGTTGGACTGGATTAGGCACCATGACTAAGTGGGCTAGCGGTGGATTTTGGGAGCCACTTAAGGCGGAATGTGCCTCTATTAACG
>Ga0194037_1003240_pt1 | contig 10204 bp, 6 predicted proteins | sample JunL306m_MetaG_FD_148653 | JGI IMG/M metagenome (GOLD analysis project Ga0194037, IMG submission 148653) | Anoxic zone freshwater microbial communities from boreal shield lake in IISD Experimental Lakes Area, Ontario, Canada - Jun2016-L304-6m | ecosystem: Environmental > Aquatic > Freshwater >...
AATAATACCCACCACGCTGACTCTTGCGTCCACCGGCAGTGGCAATGAACACACCAAAGTGAGTTTTGTAGGGAGTTTTGTCGTGAGAAAAACGAGTATCGCGATAAATACGAAAAACACAATCTTTTGCCTCTACATGCTTTATTTCTTCATCAAATTTCGATATTTCCACTATCAAATCTTTGCTCAATAGTTCAAATTCTGCGCGTACTTTGTCGTACCAAGCTTTGTTTTCCGCAAACCATTCTCGGTTGTTGTTGATTGTAAGCTCACTAAGGAATTGAAGTAGGTTGTTAATCTGCATTGTCTTTTTGTTTTTGATTGACAAATATAGGTCAAAATTCAGACATTAAATGATTTTATACTATATTTTTTTTGTCAAATTCTTTTTTAGTGGAAAAATGACTACTTTTGTGGGAAAATTGTGAAACTCAAATTCTCTAAATTTAATTTATAGGGTGTTGGTTTACAATCTATTATATTTTAAAAGAATAAAGTTGCGCAAAAATGAAAAATCGTATTAATCAATTGTTGGATGAAGTGAACAAGTTGGCGGCTGCCAATCAGGATGAATTGGAATCACTTCGCATCAAATATCTGAGTAAAAAAGGAGAAATTTCAAATCTTTTTAATGACTTCAGAAATGTGGCGAATGAAGAGAAACGTGAAGTTGGTCAATTATTGAACGAACTAAAAAATGCCGCTCAAGATAAAATCAATGAGTTGAAAGACCTTTTTGGAAGTTCAACTGAAGCTGAAAAACAGGATTTAACCCGTAGTGCCGACCCTATAAAACTTGGAACTCGTCATCCACTTTCGTTGGTGAAACACGAAATTATTGATATTTTCTCGCGCATTGGTTTTACTATTGCCGAGGGTCCAGAAATTGAGGATGATTGGCATGTTTTTGGAGCTTTGAACTTTGCGCCGGAGCATCCAGCACGCGATATGCAAGATACTTTTTTTATCGAGCAAAACCCTGACATTCTGCTTCGTACGCATACTTCGTCAGTTCAGTCGCACATTATGGCGCAACAAAAACCGCCCATCCGCAAGTTATTTCCAGGACGTGTTTATCGCAATGAAGCCATTTCATATCGTGCACATTGCTTTTTTCATCAAGTTGAAGGTTTGTATATCGACAAAGACGTTTCGTTTGCCGATTTGAAACAAGCTTTGATGTATTTTGCCAAAGAAATGTTTGGAGCAGATACTGAAATTCGTTTGCGACCTTCCTATTTTCCATTTACCGAGCCGAGTGCCGAAATGGATATTTCTTGCAATTTGTGTGGCGGCAAAGGCTGTCAGTTTTGCAAACATACTGGTTGGGTAGAAATTTTGGGATGTGGTATGGTTGATCCTAACGTGCTGGAAAACTGTGGCATAGACTCTAAAGTTTATACTGGCTATGCTTTTGGAATGGGAGTGGAGCGCATTACCAACCTCAAATACCAAGTGAAGGATTTGCGCATGTTCTCCGAAAACGATGTGCGCTTTTTGGAACAATTTGAGTCGGCAAATTAAATTGAGATTTTTGAATCAAACATATTCTACAACATTTTTACTTCATGAGAAAAATTATTATTCTGATATTTTTGGTATTGACAATTGCTGCAAATACAAACGCTCAACAATATAGTGTCAATAAAAATAAATACGATTATCGGTTATACACTCCACAATATGGTGACCCTAATAATCCAGCCATAAGCGGCGTTTGTTCATTTTTAATTCCTGGTTTAGGTCAGATGGTTAGCGGTGAAGTCGGTAGAGGTCTAGGCTTTTTGGGTGGTTATGCTGGTTGTGGGGTTATATATGTAGTTGGTTTTGCTCAATATTACAACTCATTGCTCGAATATAATAATAATTATAGCAAAAGTTTTAAACCATCGGGCGTTGGTACCATGTTATTGGGTTTAGGTGGTATGGCTGCTGTAAGTATTTGGTCTATTGTGGATGCTGTAAAAGTTGCCAAAGTAAACAACATGTATATCCAAGATGTGAGAAAGAAATCAGCGGTTAGTATGCAGTTTGCACCTTATATTGAACCATTAACGATTAATAATGATATCGTAGTTCCAGTAGGTTTATCCATGAGGATTAATTTTTGATAATCAGGTGTTTGAATTGCCATAAACTAAAAGCTTGTTACATAACGTGGCAAGCTTTTAAAATTTAATTTATTATTGATTATCAATTTTTTAGAAGTTATATATTTGTCGGAGTCTGACTTTCAATGAAATAAATCTTTACTTTTTGCGTTAAAACAAGGTCTTTATAAAAAATTCTCAGAGCAACTTTTTTATTTGCATGAAAAATAAAATTTTCTTCCTACTTTCTATATTATTTTTTACAGTTGGCATGTCTGCACAAACCAAAGTGCGTGTTTACGGCTATGTCATTGACACCAATAATCGTGGAATTGAACTTGCAAATGTATATTTTCAGAATTCAACCATTGGCACTGTGACAAATCAAAATGGTTACTATGAGATAATTACCGAGATAAAAGATTCCGCTACCCTTGTTTATTCATTGTTGGGTTATACAACCATCAAACACACCATTTATCCAACCCAAAAAGTATTGCAAATTTCAGTGGAGCTTCCATCTTTGAGTAAAGAAATTGCTGAAGTGAACGTAATCGGGCAACGCCGGCAAACTTCAACATTGGACATGCTGGATGCTTCAAAATACCGTTTGATGCCCAATGCATCTGGAGGAATTGAATCACTTCTTATCACTTTTGCCGGTGTGAGTTCAAGCAATGAACTGAGCTCGCAATACAATGTGCGCGGTGGTAATTTTGATGAGAATATTGTGTATGTCAATGGAATAGAAGTGTATCGACCATTGCTGGTGCGTGCCGGACAACAAGAAGGTTTGAGTTTTATCAATCCTGACATGGTTAAAAATGTTGCTTTTTCGGCGGGCGGTTTCGATGCTAAATATGGCGATAAAATGTCATCGGTTTTGGACATAAATTACAAGAAACCAACCGAGTTTGAAGCTACAGCTTCGATGAGTTTGCTCGGTGGTTCGGCTTATGTGGGAACGGCCAACAAAAAGTTTACGCAGATGCACGGCGTTCGCTACAAAACATCGGCCTATCTGCTTGGAACACTCGATACCCAGGGTGAATACAATCCTTCATTTATCGATTATCAAACGTATTTGACCTATCAATTGAAACCCAAATGGGAACTTACTTTTCTTGGTAACTTTTCGCAGAATTCCTATCAATTTATTCCTCAAACCCGCGAAACTTCTTTTGGAACGTATAACATGGGTCGTAAACTCACCGTTTATTTCGAAGGACAGGAAAAAGATTTGTTTAGAACATCTTTTGGTGCTTTAACGCTAAATTTTAAACCCATCAAAGGAATGAAATTGAGTTTGTTGGCATCTACTTTTTATACCAACGAAAGCGAAACCTACGACATTTTGGGGGAATATGTACTGAGCGAAGTGAAAATGGAACTTGACCCTACCAAACAAACCGGTGAAGCGTTGGGAGTTGGAAAATACCAACAACATGCCCGTAATCGTTTGAACGCAACTGTTTCAAATATAGCACATTTGGGTGAGTACGATTTGGAAAATCATAAACTGAAATGGGGCGTAAATTTGCAAAACGAAATTATTTCTGATAAAATAAGCGAGTGGGAGTGGCGTGATTCTGCTGGTTATTCGTTGCCATTCAGCGATAAGCAAGTGAATTTGTATTACAACATGAAAGCATCGAATGTTTTGTCTACTTTGCGTACTACGGCTTTCTTTCAAGACACCTACAAATGGGATACTAAACTTGGATCCTTTTCATTTACAGGCGGTTTGCGTGCCAATTATTGGACATTCAATAAAGAATTGTTGGTGAGTCCGCGCTTTTCCGTTTCACTTTTACCACATTGGGAGAAAGATTTTAGTTTCCGATTTGCCACTGGTTTGTACTATCAAGCACCATTTTACAAGGAAATTCGCGACACCGTTACTGATGCATTGGGAAATGTAAATATCAGCCTGAATTCCAATATCAAGGCTCAGCGAACGGTACATTTTGTGTTGGGCGGTGATCATTATTTCCGTGCTTGGGGGCGACCATTTAAGTTTACCACCGAGGCTTATTTGAAGTTGGCTGATCGTGTTATTTCCTATTCTATTGACAATGTTAGAATTCGTTATTCGGGACAGAATGATGCAAAAGCTTATACGGCTGGTGCCGATTTTAAACTTTTCGGAGAGTTGGTTCCCGGTACAGATTCTTGGATAAATCTGTCGCTGATGGATTCTAAAGAAGACATTCTGAACGATTCATATATAAATAAAACCTATGATAGCGATGGCAAAGTGCTTACAACCAACACTGTTTATCCCGGTTGGGTTTCACGCCCAAGCGAGCAGCGCTACACATTTTCGATGATGTTTCAGGATTATTTACCCAACAATCCGAAATATAAATTGCAACTGAAATTTATTTGGTCTGATGGTTTGCCATTTGGGCCACCGCGCAACAATGAATTTAGGGCTGCTTTTCGGACACCACCCTATCGTCGTGTAGATATTGGTATGTCAAGGGTTTTGGTGAATGGAACAGACAAAATGATGAACAAAGCATGGTTGAAACATGTCAAAAATGTTTGGTTGAATGTGGAAGTTTTCAACATGTTGAATTTCAAGAATGTAAACTCTTATTATTGGGTGACAGACATTTATGGCAATCAAATGTCGGTTCCCAATTATCTTACGGGGCGACAATTGAATCTGAAAATTATGGTGGATTTGAAGTAGTAGGTAGATTTCAGTTGGTAGATTGTAGTAAGACGTTTATAGTTAAATACAGATAAATTGAACCACTGAAAACGAAACTTGAATAATAAGACTTTTTTAATCGACCTAATTTTATTACTTTTGTATCAATTACTAATCAATATAAAACAGCTCACAGTTAGCAATCAACAGTCAAAACTAAGTTTTAGCTGTCAACTGATAACTGTCAACTGCTAACTGCTAACTGAAATGCCACACACTTCCAAACGCGGGCAAGACATGCCCGAATCACCTATTCGTAAATTGGTTCCACTTTCCGATAAAGCCAAAGCTCGTGGCATCAAAGTGTATCATTTAAATATTGGTCAACCCGATTTGAAGACTCCACAAGTGGCGCTTGATGCCATTCGGAATATTGACCGCTCGGTGTTGGAATATAGCCCAAGCGATGGAATTAAGAGCTTGAGAACCAAATTGGCAGCTTATTATCACACCTTCAATATTGATGTTACCGAGGAAGATATAATTATCACTACTGGTGGCTCCGAAGCTGTGAGTTTTGCTTTTATGAGTTGCCTCGACCCGGGGGATGAAATTATTGTTCCAGAACCTGCTTATGCCAATTATACTGCTTTTGCCATTGGTGCAGGTGCTGTAGTTCGTCCAGTAGTTTCGTCGATAGAAGAGGGTTTTGCATTGCCAGCATTTGAGAAATTTGAGGAACTGATTACGCCAAAAACCAAGGGAATACTGATTTGCAATCCCAATAATCCAACTGGATATTTGTACACACGCGCCGAAATGAATAAAATTCGGGATTTGGTGAAAAAATACGATTTGTATCTTTTCTCAGATGAAGTTTATCGTGAGTTTTGCTACACGGGCGCACCTTATATTTCAGCATTTCATTTGGATGGAATTGAAGATAACGTGGTGTTGATTGATTCTGTATCAAAAAGATACAGTATGTGTGGTGTAAGAGTTGGAGCATTGGTAACAAAAAATAAAGAAGTTCGTAAAAACGTTATGAAGTTCTGTCAAGCGCGTTTGAGTCCACCTTTGTTGGGACAAATTGCTGCTGAAGCTTCGATGGATACACCACCAGAATACATGCTTGAAATGTACAACGAATATGTTGAGCGTCGTAAGTTTTTGATAGACGGACTGAATCGTATTCCGGGCGTTTATTCACCCATTCCGATGGGCGCATTTTACACTGTGGCACGATTGCCAATTGACGATGCCGATAAATTTTGTTCGTGGCTGCTTACCGATTTTGAATTTGAAGGTCAGACAGTTATGATGGCACCAGCATCTGGATTTTACACTGTTGAAGGTTTAGGAAAAGATGAAGTCCGTATTGCTTATGTGCTTGACAAAGAGGATTTAAAACAAGCATTGGTAGTGCTTGGAAAAGCATTGCAAGTTTATCCGGGCAGAACGAATTAAAAACCTCCACTTAAAGGAGTTACGAATTAGTATATTAACGGTTTTAGGTTAAAGAACAGACCTTTGTCTTTAGACCTTTGACATTAGACCCCAAATATTGAACTTCGAATATTTCATAGCAAAACGCATTCATTTTCAGCAGGGCAAGAAAAACATTTCTCGTCCTGCTGTTCGTATTGCTACCATTGGTATTGCACTTGGCTTGGCAGTAATGCTCATTTCGGTGGCTGTAGTGATTGGTTTTAAGAATGAAATTCGCAATAAAACAATCGGGTTTGGTGGTCATATTCAGATTACCAACTTCGACAATAATAATACCTACGCGATGAATCCAATAAAAATGGATAAATCGTTGATAAACAAAGTTTCAAGTATTGCTGGTGTAAGACATGTGGAACGATTTGCCACTAAACCCGGCATTATCAAAACGGATACCGAATTTCAAGGAATAGTTATAAAGGGAATTGATGCCAATTTCGATTGGGATTTTTTCAAGGCAAATCTTATCGAAGGTAGAATCATAGATGTAACTAAAAATTCGCCCAGCAACGAAGTTATTATATCAAAATATCTAGCCAATTTGCTGAGTTTGAAACTAGGAGATAGTTTTTTTACTTACTTTATTCAGGATCAGGTTAGAGCTAGAAAGTATAAAATTGTAGGGATATATTCTACTAATTTTATTGAATATGACAAACTTTTTCTTCTTGCAGATATCAGGCAGGTTCAAGCACTAAACGATTGGGACAGTTCATCTTTTAGTGGATTGGAAGTGTTGATTTCTGATTTTGAACGAATTGATGAAGTTGGAGATTCAGTTTACGCAGCCACTGCCAATAAATTTAATGACAAGGGCAATGCATATGCCACGCAAACGATAAAACAAATTTATCCACAAATTTTCAGTTGGCTCGATTTGCTAGATATGAATGTTTGGGTGATTTTGTTTTTAATGTTGGCAGTTTCGGGATTTAACATGATATCTGGATTACTGATTTTGATTTTGGAACGTACCAATATGATTGGAATTCTTAAATCGATAGGCGCCACCGATTGGTCGGTTCGCAAAATATTCCTGTATCATTCGTTTTTCCTTGTCAGTAAAGGAATGTTATGGGGCAATGTAATTGGACTTACACTTTGTGCCGTTCAATACTATACAGGCATTATTCCGCTCAATCCCGAAGCTTATTACGTGGCAACAGTTCCAATCTCTTTCAACTGGTTGTACATTATCTTATTGAATCTCGGAACGCTCGTAGCTTCACTACTCATGATGATAGGACCATCGTATTTGATAACAAAAATTACGCCTGCCAAAATTATTCGATATGAGTAAACATTTATAAGTCAGTTAATTTATTATAGACTTATTAATTGTTTTTGGGTTCTATTTCCGACATCTTTTCATCAATATCTTCCTCTACAAATTCATAATCCACTTCATCATCTTCATTTTCGTCTTCCCAAACTTTAACTGGTTTTTGAGGTCCGTTATTTCTATAAATAATTGATAATATAAATCCAACTATTCCGCCAGCTAAATGTCCTTCCCACGAAATTGGATCTTGTAATTGCCAAGGAAAGATGTGCCAAACCATGTTACCATAAAGGAAAGCCACAATAAAGGATATCGCAATCAATGGTACATGTTTTCTGATTATTCCACTAAAAAACAGAAAGAAAGCCAAAGAATAAATTAACCCGCTTGCTCCAATGTGCCAGCTTTCCCTACCTATTACCCAAAGTATCAATCCGCTGAATATGTATGAAATAAAAAGTATTTTTGATGCTATTTTATTGTAAAAAAAATACAGACAACTGCTTAAAGCTATGAATGATAAAACATTATTTGCCAAATGACCCCAATCTGCGTGAACAAAAACAAAGGTGAAAATACCCCATAAATTTTCAATTCTACGTGGATAAATACCAGCAGAATGAAAATCCCATTGCATCCCTTTTTCCAATATGAAACTCATTGTCATTAATATACCTATTATTATAGGTATAAAAATAGCGTGAAAAAAATGACGTTTTTCTTCAGTTATGTTTGGATTGAATAGCATTTGTATTTGATTTAATTATTTCAATTGAATGTGCTTAAGCGTATAATTCTTTGCAAAAGTATGACTTTTGTTTTAAATAAAATCTGCAATTAAATTTAAATGTATTTTGTGGCTTTAATGATAAATAAATCAGTCACTTATAATAATTTTATTTTCTTTAGAAACGGTTTTAGTTGATTATTTTAAATTGATTTCTTTTTCATATCAAAATTATTTTATATATTGCGGTCGATATGAGGTTGTTTGATAAATTATTTCATTTTCTATTTTTTACCTCCTCATTCAATTCTCTCTCTCTTTGACCTTAGAATAATAATAATTTTATTTGTAATAATTTATGAGTTACCTCAATTTCGATAAAACATTGTTGATTAATCTCGAAAAGTCACTTTCTAAAGAGATGATTCGAACAAACCGAGCGGGAACCTACAACAGCACTACCTTGATAGACTGTAACACCCGAAAATATCACGGCCAGTTGGTAATGCCATTGCCTGAAATTGATGACTCTAATCATGTTTTGTTGTCTTCGCTCGACGAAACAGTGATTCAGCATGGTGCTGAATTTAATTTAGGTATACATAAGTATGAAGGGAATACTTATAGTCCTAATGGTCAGAAGTATATTCGCCAATTCGATTGCGAGGTGATTTCCAGAACTATTTATCGTGTGGGAGGTGTAGTACTTTCCAAGGAGCGACTTTTGGTTTCTTTTGAACCTCGGGTGTTGATAAAATATACTTTGATTGATGCACATTCTCCCACATTGTTGCGTTTCAAACCTTTTTTGGCTTTCCGAAGTGTTAACAAACTATCGCATCAAAACGATTTGGCGGATACATCTTATGCTGAAATTAATAAAGGCATTTCTATGCGTTTATATGAGCAATATCCGTCATTGTGCATGCAATTTTCCAAAAAAACCACTTACATACATCAACCAGATTGGAACAAAAATATTGAGTATTTTAAAGAGCAAGAACGCGGTTACGAATACAAAGAAGACTTGTTGGTACCGGGATATTTTGAAATGCCAATCAAGCAAGGTGAATCTATCATTTTTTCAGCAGGTATTTCTGAAATTTCACCTGCTAAGCTTGCCAAACTTTGGGATGATGAATTGACAAAAAGAAATCAGCGTATTGACATGTTTTCATGTTTGAAAAATTCTGCACAACAATTTTATAAGCGTGAAGGTAATAAAACTTATTTATTGGCTGGTTATCCATGGTTTGGAGCACGAGCTCGCGATCAATTTATAGCATTGCCCGGAAGTACTCTTTTCATAGATAGAAAGGATTATTTTGATGCTATAATGGAAACCTCAGTTGCTGAAATAGAAAGTTTTATAGATGGCGAACGCACAGATTTCAAATTGAAACACATTGACGATCCAGATGTCTTGTTGTGGTTTATTTGGACTATACAACAATATTCTATTACCAATTCATTGCAAGAAGCAGCCACTCGATATGCTGAACTGGCAACTAAAATTATTTCTTTTATTAGAAAACAAAATCACCCCAATTTATTTTTGCATAATAATGGTTTGCTGTACGTAAATGGTAGAGAAAAGCCTGCTACGTGGATGAATGCCCGTGAAGATGGAAGACCAATAACGCCAAGAACTGGTTATGTTGTTGAAATCAATTCGTTGTGGTTCAATGCTTTGAAATTTACTTCTGAGCTTTCCAGAGCATTGGGAAACGAACATGCTGCCGATTTGCTCGATTACCAAGCAGAAATTGCCCGTGAAGCATTTGTAAAAATCTTTTGGAATGGAACGTATTTGTATGATTATGTTGACGGAAATTATAATGATTGGGAAGTTCGCCCAAACATGATTTTGGCGGTGTCGCTTCCATTTTCGCCGCTTGATAAACAACAAAAAAAATCTGTTTTAGATATAACTACTAAAG
>Ga0194037_1003243_pt1 | contig 10197 bp, 8 predicted proteins | sample JunL306m_MetaG_FD_148653 | JGI IMG/M metagenome (GOLD analysis project Ga0194037, IMG submission 148653) | Anoxic zone freshwater microbial communities from boreal shield lake in IISD Experimental Lakes Area, Ontario, Canada - Jun2016-L304-6m | ecosystem: Environmental > Aquatic > Freshwater >...
CTCACAAGTGATTTACCAGGATGGTTAACCCTCTTAATAGTCTTGCCGGTCACGATGGCGGTATGTGCTGGTCTGAGCTATTTGATAGAGCGCATTGCCTACCGCCCATTACGTAATGCCCCGCGTTTAGCCCCCTTGATTTCTGCCATCGGCATGTCGATTTTGCTGCAGACAATTGCCATGATGATTTGGTCACGCAATCCCATGACCTATCCGCAGTTGTTGCCATCGAGTCCTATTGAGGTATTTGGTAGTGGTGCAACCATCACTGGTAAAGAAATTGTCATCATTATGGTTGCGCTAGTGGTGATGTGCGGACTGTTGTTCCTAGTGGAAAAAACAAAGTTAGGCCGTGCCATGCGCGCCACTGCAGAGCAAACACAAATTGCCGCACTGATGGGTGTCAATCCCAATCGCGTGATCTCCATCACCTTTATGCTGGGCGGTGCATTGGCTGGTTTAGCGGGTGTGATGATTGCTAGCAACTATGGCAATGTGCATTTCTATATGGGCTTCATTCCTGGACTCAAAGCATTTACTGCTGCCGTCTTAGGCGGTATCGGAAATTTACAGGGCGCCATGCTGGGTGGCCTGCTCTTGGGCCTCATTGAATCTTTGGGCGCTGGTTATATTGGTGAGCTAACCGGTGGTGTCTTTGGTTCTAATTACCAAGATATCTTTGCTTTTCTCGTGCTCATTTTGGTTTTGGTGCTGCGTCCCACGGGCTTACTCGGCGAGAAAGTGTCGGACCGTGCTTAATCGTTTCAGTCAGATCCATCGATCTACTTATTTGTGGCTAGGAGTGATCGCTCTGGTTCTTCTACCTTGGGTAGTGGGTGCTAGTGGTGGCAATTACTGGGTGCGTGTTTTAGATTTCGCTTTGCTTTACATTGTTTTGGCGTTGGGGCTTAATGTCGTGGTGGGCTTTGCTGGCTTGCTGGATCTGGGTTACATCGCCTTTTATGCATTAGGGGCTTATAGCTATGCCTTATTGGCTTCCCCACATTTGCCACAGCATTTTGAATCGATTGCCGCCGCCCTTCCTGCAGGCATGCATTTTTCAGCTTGGTTTGCGGCGATTTTTGCCATCATCTTGGCAGCCTTATTTGGGATCATTTTGGGTTTACCCACGCTGCAGTTACGTGGCGACTATTTGGCGATTGTGACTTTAGGTTTCGGCGAAATTATTCGCATCTTTATGAATAATCTTGATCGCCCACTAAACCTCACCAATGGTCCAAAGGGCATTACAGCGATTGATCCAATTCAGTTATTTGGCATCAATTTTGCCAAAACCTTGGACCTAGGTTTTATGAAGATGCCAGGTCTGTATCTCGTATTTTATCTATTTACATCGCTAGCCATTGGCGTAGCAATAGTGTGCTTACATTTACAGGACTCTCGGATTGGTCGTGCATGGGTTGCCATTCGCGAAGACGAGATTGCTGCTAAGGCCATGGGGATTAATACACGCAATATGAAGTTAATGGCTTTTGCCATTGGCGCTTCATTTGCCGGAGTTGCCGGCGTCCTCTTTTCTGCTTTCCAAGGTTTTGTTTCGCCTGAGTCATTTACGCTTTGGGAGTCCATTGTTGTTTTGGCTATGGTGGTCTTAGGTGGCATTGGCCATATTCCGGGGGTGATTCTAGGCGCCATCTTGCTAGCTGTTTTCCCTGAAGTCTTGCGTGGCGTGGCAGAGCCTGTACAGAATTTTCTATTTGGCCATGTCATTGTTGATGTCGAGGTGATTCGCCAACTGATCTATGGCTTAGCCTTAATTCTGGTCATGCTGTATCGCCCTGGTGGCATTTGGCAAAAGCGGAGTGCATCATGACTTTGCTACTCGACGTTACGGATGTATCTAAACGCTTTGGTGGCGTGCAGGCCCTGGAAAATGTTGGCTTGCAAGTGCCGCGTGGATCGATTGTTGGCTTGATTGGCCCTAACGGCGCCGGAAAGACTACTTTCTTTAACGTCATCACCGGACTTTATCCTGCTGATGCAGGAATGTTTCTTTTTGATGGCGTTGCTTATTCTCCAGAGTCTGTTGCTAATGTAACGAAAGCTGGATTAGCCAGAACCTTCCAGAACATTCGTCTCTTTGGGGGGATGACTGTTCTTGAGAATGTGATGGTGGGCTGTCATTGCCGCTCCAAAGCCAGCTTACTCGGCGCCATCTTTCGCTTCCCATCGACAAAAAGAGAAGAGCGAGCTATCCGTGAAAAATCACGCGCATTACTGACGTATGTTGGCTTACGCGAATATGCAGATATGCAGGCGCGCAACTTGTCCTATGGACATCAACGCCGTCTCGAGATTGCTCGTGCTTTAGCGACCGAGCCCAAGCTTTTAGCCTTGGATGAGCCTGCTGCTGGTATGAATGCCACCGAAAAATTAGATCTACGCGAGCTGCTATTACGCATTCGGGCGGATGGCACGACCATCCTCCTGATTGAGCACGATGTGAGCCTAGTGATGGGAATTTGTGATAACTTGACCGTCCTAGACTATGGCAAGGTGATTGCTACAGGTAAGCCAGCAGATGTGCGTTCTCATCCAGAAGTCATTCGCGCCTACCTTGGTCAGGGGGCTGTGTAATGAGTTTGGCACTCTTAAAAGTTCAGAATCTCAAAGTCGCTTATGGTGGCATTAATGCCGTTAAGGGAATTGATTTTCATGTGGGAGAAGGTGAGTTAGTCGCTTTGATTGGTGCTAACGGAGCGGGCAAGAGCTCCACGCTTAAAGCGATTTCTGGATTGCTCACTCCTACTGCGGGTGAAGTGGAGTTTGAGCAGCGCCAAACAAAAGCCTTGCCCGCATATGAATTAGTCAAGCTAGGCTTAGGTTTGGTGCCTGAAGGTCGCGGTGTTTTTAAGCGTATGACCATCTTAGAAAATCTACAGATGGGCGCATTCTTAAAAACAGATGCCAAGGCATTTGAGTGCAAGTTAGAAGAGGTGTATTTCTATTTTCCAAGACTAAAAGAGCGCTTATCTCAATTGGCAGGAACTTTATCGGGTGGCGAGCAGCAGATGGTAGCAATGGGTAGAGCGATGATGGCAGAGCCGAAGTTGCTGTTGCTCGATGAGCCCTCTATGGGTTTATCGCCCATCATGGTGGAGACCATCTTTGATGTGATTCGTAACCTTGCTGCTAAGGGTATGACGATATTGTTAGTAGAGCAAAATGCGCGCTTAGCGCTGCAGATGGCTGATCGCGCTTATGTGATGGAGAGCGGTTTAATTACGTTCAGCGGCTCAGGCAAAGAGCTCTTGCAAGATCCTAGAGTGCGAACTGCCTATCTAGGTGAATAAGTCGGGTTAAGCAATACTTAGGCTACCTGCTTTAACAGCTCGCGCAAGATATTGCACATCTGACGAATCTCATTGTCAGAAACATTGAGTGCTGGCATAAAGCGCAATAGATTAGGCCTTGGTGAGTTAATTAACAATCCTTCTGGACTGCGATCACGTGCCAACTCTACCAACTGGCCACCAATATCTTTGTTGAGTATGAGGGCGCGTAAGAGACCCTTGCCTCGTTCGCCTTCAAGGCCAAACTCTTCAGAGATGGCAAGGAGTTCGGAGCGCAATAATTGGCCTTTGGCTTTGACTGCGTCTAAAAAGCCTGGGGATAATAGTTGCTCAAGCACGCTAATACCAACTGCGGTCATTAATGGATTGCCGTTGTAAGTGCCGCCTTGGTCGCCAGGAACAAAGCAAGCTACTGCATCTGTCGCCATCAGGGCTGCGAGTGGAACGCCACCACCAATGCCTTTACCTAAGGTCATGATGTCAGGCTCAATTCCGTAATGCTGATACGCAAATAAAGTACCTGTGCGACCACAACCTGCTTGTACTTCATCCACTATCAAGAGGATATTATTTTCTTTGGTGAACTTGCGTAGGCTTGTCATGAACTCAGCGCTCGCTGGAATCACGCCGCCTTCGCCTTGCACAGGTTCAATCATGATGGCTACGGTTTTGTCGGTCACCAGTTTTTTGACTGAGTCCAAATCATTGAGATCTGCTTTAGGGAAGCCTGGAACTTGTGGGGCAAACATCGTATCCCAGCCAGGCTTACCAGAGGCACTCATTGTGGCAATCGTACGACCATGAAAACTATGGTCAAAGGTGATGATTTCAAAAGCGCCAGACTTATTGAGTTGACCCCATTTGCGCGCTAACTTGATTGCGCCTTCATTTGCTTCGGCGCCACTGTTGGCAAAGAAGACTTTATTAAAGCAACTATTGTCGGTGAGTAGATTCGCCAGACGAATCATTGGCTCGTTATAGAACGCCGGACTTGGATTAATGAGTTTTTTGGCTTGAGCGTTGAGCGCCTCGATCATGCCAGGATTGCCATGACCTAGGCAATTCACTGCCCAGCCTTGCAAGAAGTCCAAATAGCGCTTGCCCTTGTTATCCGTTAACCACGAGCCTTGTCCCTCAACCATGACCAATTCCGGTCTTTGGGTGATGAACATGATGGAGTGAGCATCTACGGTCTGGGCTGGCTTATTCATTCTGAGGGCTAATCTGCAACGGTTAAATAGAGAGGATTTTATTATCCCGCAAGATCTGCAGCACTTGTAAAGGAATCCGCAAAGAATTCATCCTCAGGCAGATGGCATTGTGATGAAAAGTCCTGACGTGCAGCATTGACCATCACTGGGGCTCCGCATGCGTATACCTGGAAGCCTTTGAGGTTTGGGTGATCCGTTATCACTGCCTGGTGAACAAAGCCACTACGACCGCCCCAAGCATCTTCAGGCAGTGCATCTGAAATCACTGGGGTATATTTAAAGTTGGGTAGGTCTTTTGCCCAAGCTTCACATAAGTCATTCATGTATAGATCAGCTGGGCGCCGTCCGCCCCAATACAGGGAGATAGACCTTTGAATCTTTTTCGCTTGCATTTGTTCGATGATGGATTTGATAGGGGCAAAGCCAGTGCCAGCCGCCACGAAGATGATGGGTTTTTTGGAATCTTCCCTTAAGAAGAAGCTGCCTAGTGGGCCCTCAAAACGCAAAATATCTTTTTCCTTGAGCGTTAGATCTTTTGCGCCAAAGACAAAATCCGTAAACAGTCCACCTGGGAGGTGGCGAATATGCAACTCTAGGGGACCCTCTTGCTCCGGAGCATTGGCAATGGAGTATGCCCGGCGTTGACCATCTTTGAGTAGAAACTCTAGATACTGACCTGCCAAAAACTGAAAGCGTTCAGAAGCGGGCAGTTGGAGTTTGAGAATAGCTACATCACTACCGCGTCTAGAAATCGTATTGACACGACAAGGTACTTTGCGAATGGCAATATCCCCAGACGCTTGTACTTCACGAGCCTCAATGAGCAAGTCAGATTGGGGGTGGGCACAACAAAATAAAGTAGCGCCGCCAGTTTCGTCAGCACGCGACATGGCGCTTTCGCTATGCTGGCCATGGGTGACTTGGCCCTCAATGAGCTTGCCCTTGCAAGATCCGCAGGCACCATTTTTACAACCGTAAGGTAAATTGATATTTTGGCGCAGGGCGGCTTCCAGGACAGTTTCATCCTGATTTACAGTAAATTTTTTACCGCTCGTTTTGAGCGTGACTTGGTAGGGCACTCTCATTCCTTTCAATAAATCGTTACGATGTCACTTATGCAATCTTTTGGTAAACCTCGAATCCTGATCGTTGGCTGTGGCGACATTGGTCTCCGAGTGGCTCAGCAGCTCTGTCGGAACTATCGCGTTTTTGCGCTAACTTCGCAGCAAAGCCGTTTTCCAGAATTCAGGGGGCTTGGCATCACTCCTATTTTGGGGGACTTAGACAAGCCAGAGACTCTCTGGCGCTTAAGTGGTTTGGCGCAAACTGTGATTCATTTGGCGCCACCCCAGAACATAGGCCATCGTGATAGCCGAACCCGTAACCTGACCCGAATTTTAGCCCAAGGTCCCGCTAGCGTCAGTCGCCTCATCTATGTCAGTACTACAGGGGTCTATGGCGACCACAAAGGGGGTCAAGTGTCTGAGATAACGCCAGTGAACCCACAAAGTGAGCGTGCCAAACGAAGGGTCGATGCTGAGAGGGTCTTGCGTCTCTGGGGTCCAGTAAATGGCGTCGCCGTCACCATTCTGCGCGTACCGGGTATTTATGCCAGCAATCGCCTCCCAGTCGATCGTTTGCAAGCAAGGACGCCGGCACTATTACCAGATGAAGATGCCTACTCAAATCACATCCAGAGTGATGATTTAGCCCGCTTAGTTTGCGCCGCGGTGTATCACGGTAAACCTCAGAGAGTCATCAATGCCTGTGATGGTGGTGAAACCAAAATGGGTGATTACTTTGATGAGGTGGCAGATGCCTTTGGTTTGGATCGACCTGCACGAATGCCTGCAGCAGAGTTACAGAAAATAGTGAGCCCTATGTTGTGGTCGTTTATGCGTGAATCCAGGCGCGTGACAAATACTCGACTGCCAGAACTCAAAACTCCGCTACGCTATCCCAGCGTGGCAGAGTTTTTGAAGATTATTTCCAAGAATCCTTAAGGCCGACTGCGCGATTAAAAACTGGCTTGCCAGGTTTTGAATCAGATTCGTCTGCTACAAAATAGCCGTGACGTTCAAACTGAAAGCGATCTTCTGCTTTAGCATCTTTCATGCAAGGTTCCAGGTAAGCAGTGATGGATTGCTTAGAATTTGGATTAATCGCATCCAAGAAATTCTTATCACCGCTATCAGGGTGCGGATCGCTAAAGAGATGATCGTAGATGCGTACTTCAGCTGGAATGGCTTCGGCAGCACTCACCCAATGAATATTGCCTTTAACCTTGTAATTGTTTGACCCCGGCGTACCGCTCTTGCTGTCCGCAAAGTGAGTAGCATTGACTTGGATAACATTGCCATGGGCATCAGTTTCAAAGCCAGTGCATTCGATCACGAAGCCGTGACGCAAGCGCACCCTTCCACCAGACTGATCACCAATTGGTGGATAGAGTCTAAAGAAGCCTTTAACAGGCTCTTTCATAAAGTCGTCTGCTTCAATCCACAATTCACGTGTGAAGTTAAACTCGCGATTACCCCATTCAGGATGCTGGGGGTGGCGTGGAGCAGAGCAAGCTTCACTCACTGTAGCATCGAAGTTTTGAATCACAAGCTTAAGTGGTTTGAGGACAGCAGTAGCCCGTGGCGCTCTAGCTTCTAGATCGTCGCGCAAGGCTTGCTCCAGTGTGCTCATATCAATCCAGCTATCCGCTTTCGAGACGCCAATGCGCTCACAGAACAAACGAATGCTTTCTGGAGTGTAGCCTCTGCGACGTATACCTACTATGGTTGGCATGCGCGGATCATCCCAACCCTCAACATGCTTTTCTTGCACCAGTTGCAGCAACTTACGTTTACTAGTGATGGTATAAGTTAAATTGAGGCGGGCGAATTCATACTGATGTGGCACGGGATCTTTGAAGATACCCAGATCTTTTAATGAATTGACAATCCAGTCATAGAGCGGACGATTGTTTTCAAATTCCAGAGTGCAAATCGAGTGTGAAACATTTTCCAGGGCATCAGAAATACAGTGGGTGTAATCATATAAAGGGTAGATACACCACTTGCTACCGGTGCGGTGATGATCGGTGTGCCGAATGCGATAGACGACGGGATCGCGCATCACAATATTGGGGTGCGCCATATCAATCTTCAAACGCAGAACATGTTCACCATCTTTAAATTTGCCATCGCGCATTTCCCGAAAGAGGGCAAGATTTTCTGTGGGACTGCGGTCACGGAAAGGACTATTTTTTCCAGCTTGACCAAAGTTGCCGCGATTGGCGTGAATGTCATCAGCGCTTTGACTATCAACATAGGCTTTCCCATTTTGAATCAGAATTTCGGCAAACTCGTATAGGCGATCAAAGTAGTCGCTAGCGTGATACAGATGCTCATCCCAGCTAAAACCTAACCACTTGACTGCATCCAAAATACTATCGGCGAACTCAACATCCTCTTTAACGGGGTTGGTGTCATCCAATCGCATATTGCAACGAGCGCCACCAGGTAATGCGTTGTAGTCAGCCGCTAGGCCAAAGTTCAGACAAATGCTTTTGGCATGACCAATATGCAGGTAGCCATTCGGCTCTGGTGGAAAGCGGGTAATGATGGATGGGATGGCTTGATTAGCTAAATCAGTACGCCGAGCAAAGGCGCCACTGGCTAAGTCATGATCGATGATCTGACGTAAAAAATTGGAGGGCTCGGCAGCTGTGCCGGCAACTGCTTTAGGTGGTTTGCTATCTTGAGACATGCCATCATTGTAGAGAAAAGCCCCCCTCATAAAGAAAAAGCCCGCAAACTGCTGCGGGCTCGTTTCTATGGAGGCTGGAGATTACTCTTCTACGAAAGCCTCTTCACGGGTTTTCTTAACTGCTGGCAATGCCACAATCACTACCAAGAGGGCTGCTGCGATCAGCAATCCCAAGGAGAGCGGGCGAGTCAAGAAGGTTGTGAAGTCACCGCGGGACAGCAAGAGTGCACGACGGAAGTTCTCTTCCATCATCGGCCCAAGAACGAAACCGAGGAGCAATGGAGGAGGTTCGCAACCAAGTTTGAAGAAGAGATAGCCGATCAAGCCAAAAGCTGCGGTCACATAAACGTCAAATACGGTGTTGTTAACGGTGTATACGCCGATACAGCAGAACACCAAAATCGCTGGGTACATAAAGCGATAGGGAATCTTGAGGAGCTTGACCCAGATACCAATCAAGGGCAAGTTCAACAAAATCAACATCACGTTACCAATCCACATGGAAGCGATCAGACCCCAGAACAATGCTGGATTGCTGGTCATGACTTGTGGGCCAGGTTGAATGTTGTGAATGGTCATCGCGCCAACCATCAATGCCATCACAGCATTTGGTGGGATACCTAAAGTGAGCAATGGAATAAAGGATGTTTGAGCGGCAGCATTGTTCGCTGACTCTGGACCTGCTACACCCTCAATTGCGCCTTTGCCGAACTCATGGCTGTATTTGGAGGATTTCTTTTCAACTGAGTAAGCACCAAACGCAGCCAAAGCAGCGCCGCCGCCTGGCAGGATACCCAAAATTGAGCCAATAGCTGTACCACGCAAAATGGAAGGGATCATCCGCTTCACATCTTCCTTGGTTGGGATCATGGTGGTCATCTTGTTTAAGAAGCCTTCATCCTCATCAGTCTTCTCAAGGTTACCCATAATTTCGGCAAAGCCAAAGACACCCATCGCAACTGCAACGAAGCCGATACCATCGCTTAATTCAGGGATATCAAAGGCATAGCGTGATACGCCCGAGTTCACATCAGTACCGATCAAGCCCATTAACAAGCCTAAAACGATCATACCGATAGCCTTAACCAATGAGCCGGAAGCAAGAACCACTGCACCAATCAAGCCCAATACCATTAGGGAAAAGTATTCAGCAGGACCGAATTTAAATGCCAGCTGGGAGAGTGGGGTAGCAAAGGCGGCCAAAACGAGTGTCGCTACGCAACCTGCAAAGAATGAGCCCATACCAGCGGTAAAAAGAGCCACGCCCGCTCGACCGTTTCGGGCCATTTGATAGCCATCGATCGCCGTCACCACCGAGGAGGTTTCACCTGGGATGTTGAGCAAAATAGCAGTGGTGGAGCCACCGTACTGGGAGCCGTAGTAAATACCAGCCAACATGATCAATGCGGCAATTGGAGGCAAAGCATAGGTTGCTGGCAAAAGCATCGCAATAGTTGCAATCGGGCCAAGGCCAGGAAGAACGCCAATCAGTGTGCCAAGTACGCAACCAATCAAGCAGTAAAGGAGGTTTTGTAGCGTAAACGCTGTATCGAAACCGAGGGCTAAATTAGCAAATAAGTCCATTTTTAGGGTCCGGGTTCGTTATTGTTGTAGGAAGAATGGTAGTAATGGGAACTGAAGCTTCAGACCCAACACAAATACTGAATAGGTAAACGCGATGAGGAAGGTGGCATTCACTAGAGTGCCCTTCCAATGGAATTCATGACTAGCGCTGGCTGACATAAATACCAAAACTGCTACAGCCACGATAAAGCCCATGGTTGGCAATAGGACGCCATAAAGGACGACTGAGCCAGTAATGAGGCCAATAATTCTCCAATTAAATGGCGGGATCTTTTCAATAGCCGCCTTAGCGCTCATGGATTTCACAAAAATCAGTAGGCCTAAGGCTGTCA
>Ga0194037_1003245_pt1 | contig 10193 bp, 10 predicted proteins | sample JunL306m_MetaG_FD_148653 | JGI IMG/M metagenome (GOLD analysis project Ga0194037, IMG submission 148653) | Anoxic zone freshwater microbial communities from boreal shield lake in IISD Experimental Lakes Area, Ontario, Canada - Jun2016-L304-6m | ecosystem: Environmental > Aquatic > Freshwater >...
CCAAGACGCTGCTCCAGTAATTGCTACTCGCCCTGAATTTATGCGTCGTATGAAAGATATGGCTAGCATGGGTGGTGGAGGCATGACTGCTTTTTATGCGCAAATGCCCGATGAAGTGCATTTAACTATTAATGGCAACCACTCCATTTTCCAAGCTTTATTAAATGAGCCGGATGTTGAAAAGCAACAAAAGCAAGCCCGCAACTTAGCAGACTTAGCCTTGCTTTCTCAAGGTTTATTAAAAGGAGCAGAGTTAACCAACTTTATTAATAGAAGTGTTGATTTATTAAAATAATCAAGCAAGATAAATAACTAAAAAGGCGTTCAAATTTGAACGCCTTTTTTTATGAGTATGTATTTTAATTATTATAAGAACCGCTTTCTTTCAAATCTAATACTTGCATTTGCACTGTTTGTGTTCCCTGCCATTCATTTAATTGCAATTGAAAAACTACATCAAAGGGCTTGCCCGATTTCACTATTCCCATATGCTGTGCCATATTATAACCAATACCTTTTAATATTTGATTGCCTTGTGTGATATTAAAACTTATATGTGCTTCCTTAGCAAGTTTAGTATACCCCGTATCGTATACATTTTTAGCTAAAAATAGGGGGCGCATATTATCTGGTCCAAAAGGTTCCATTTGTGTAATAATTTGGTAGAAATTCATATTAATACTATCAATTGGTATAATAGCATTAATTACAATTTCAGGAACAAGTTGTGCGGGTGTAATTCTTTCAGCTACCGCTTGTTCAAAAGCTTCTTTAAAGGCTTCTAAATTTTCTAAAGCAAGTGTCATACCTGCTGCTGCAAAGTGTCCTCCGTATCCTATTAAGTGAGCTCTACAAGCATGCAAGGCTTCGTATAAATTAAATCCTATTACACTTCTTGCGCTTCCAGTTACTACTTCACCGCTTTGCGTTAATACAATGGTAGGTTTGTAATGTTTTTCAATAAGCCTGCTTGCTACAATACCTACTACACCTTTATGCCAATGAGATTGAAATACCACAGACGACTTTTTCAGTGTATGATTCGGGTCTGACTCAATTTCTGCTAAGGCTTCTTCTGTAATAGTGGTATCGGCTTCTCTTCTATCTAAATTATCTTGTTGTAATAAGGAGCCAATGGCCAAGGCTTTTGAATAATCTTTTTCTATAAATAATTGCACTGCTTTTTTAGCATCGTCCATTCTGCCTGCTGCATTAATTCTGGGCGCTACCGCAAATACTAAATTTGTAATACGCATAGGTGTAGTTTGCTTAGCTAATTCCATTAAAGCAAGAAGGCCAGGGCATGGCGACTCGTTTACTTGTTGCAAACCAAAATAAGCTAAGGTTCTGTTCTCGTCTACAATAGGCACAATATCAGCAGCAATGGCTGTGGCCACTAAATCTAAATATTCTAAATAGGATTCTGCCGGTAATTGGTATTTGTCCGCCAATGCAGTAATTAATTTTAATACCACACCGCAGCCACATAATTCTTTAAAAGGGTAATTACAATCAATTTGTTTTGGATTTAGTATGGCAATTGCAGGCGGTAAAATGGCATCAGGTAAATGGTGGTCGCAAATAATAAAGTCAATGCCTAGCTCTTTTGCATATTCAACCAGCTCAATGGACTTAATACCGCAGTCAACAGAAATTATTAATTGTATTCCTGTTTGCTTTGCGTAATCAATTCCTATTTTAGAAACCCCATAGCCTTCTTTGTATCTATGGGGTATATAATAATCTACCTGAGTGGTAAGTTTAATCAAAAATTGGTATAAAGTAGCTACAGAAGTAGTTCCGTCAACATCATAGTCGCCAAAAACTAAAATAGATTCATTATTCACCACCGCCTTTTCAATTCTATCAACTGCTTTGCCCATATCCTTCATTAACCAAGGGTCGTGTAAATGTTCTAACTGTGGTCGAAAGAATTTTTTAGCAGCATCAAAACTATCAATGCCTCTTTGTACTAATAGTTCACATAAAATAGGATGAATCTTTAATGAATCTTGCAGAGACTGCACGGATGCAGTATCAGCTGCAAGTATATTCCATCTTTTTTCCATTAAAATTTTCTATCGGTTGTATATCTCACTAATTCTTCTAATGCTTCTCTAGCAGGGCTAGTAGGGAAAGCGTTTAAGATTAGTAAGGCCTTGTCTCTGTATTCATTCATCTTTTGTTCTGCATAATCAATGCCCCCGTATGAAACAACATGATCAATTACAAATTTCACTTTGGCTTTATCGTTATTATTATTCTTAACAATATAAATAATTTCTTTTTTTAAAGCCGGACTTACTTTTTGTAAAATATGAATTAGAGGAAGTGTTAATTTTTTCTCTTTGATATCATTACCGGTAGGTTTACCAATTTTGGCTTCACCATAATCAAATAGGTCGTCTTTAATTTGAAAAGCCATACCCACATTTTCACCAAACGCACGCATTTTTTGAATCGTGTCTTCATTACTAGTAACTGAGCTTGTTCCGGCAGCACAACTTGAGGCTAGTAAAGAGGCCGTCTTACCATTTATAATTTCATAATAAACCGATTCGTCAAAATTTAGGTTTCTTGTTTTTTCTATTTGTAGTAATTCTCCCTCACTCATTTTTTTAACGGCATTCGATAAAATAGTAAGTATGGTAAAGTCTTTGTTTTCAAGCGATAATAATAAACCTTTAGATAATAAATAATCGCCTACTAAAACGGCAATTTTATTTTTCCATAATGCATTGATAGAAAACATATCTCTTCTTTCTAGAGCATCGTCAACTACATCGTCATGAACTAATGTGGCAGTATGTAATAATTCAACTAATGAAGCAGCTCTATAAGATGCATCGTTTATTTCACCATGTAGTTTCGCTGAAAGTAAAACAAACATAGGGCGCATCTGCTTACCTTTTCGCTTCACAATATATTGCATGATGCGGTCTAGCAAGGAGACTCTGCTTTTTACAGCTTCTTTGAAATGTTCTTCAAAGAGCGCTAATTCTTTTGCTATTACTTTTTTTGCTAGTTCCATGGTTACCTGCAATTTAATTGAATTTAGTGATTGAGCATATTAAAATGCAAATCACCAAAATTTTGAAGCGAACTAAGCTTTAAATCGGCTAGGCCCCAATGAGGTAACTTAATATGTTCTGCTGATGGAACCACGACACAAGTCATTCTTGCGGCTTTGGCTGCTATCATTCCATATACAGAGTCTTCAAAGCAAATACAAGCTAGGGGAGATACATGTAATGCAGCTGCGCAATCTAAATATACTTGAGGATGAGGTTTAGCATAAGGAAGCTGTTGAGCAGAACAACTTGCATGAATAAAACTTCTTATGCCTAATTTATCTTTTACCCATTCAATTAATTCAATAGGAGAAGAAGTGGCTAAGCCTATTTTAAAATCTCTTTTTAAGAAAAATTGAAATATATGTTCAACGCCCGGCATTAAGGTAGCGTCTTTATCAATTAAGCTTAAAGCAAGTTGAACAATTTTTTCTTCTACTCTATTAAATTCAGTAGAAGGTATTTTATATTCTATTAACCAGTGTGCTACAAATTCTTTAGAACGAAGTCCTGTAGTGATGGCATATTGTTGTTCTGTAAGTATAATACCATATTGTCTAAAAATTTCAGCAGCGGCCTGGTTCCATAAAGGCTCACTATTAATTAACAAGCCATCAATATCAAAAATTACAGCAGTTTTTTCCATCGCCTAAAGGTAGTATTTGTTGTTTAAACAGAGATATACGAGTTAAATTAAAGTGTTATCTTGCAGTCGAAACCATTTGAGTCCCTAATGACGATATTAGATCGATTGAAACATATTAGAATATTTCGCTCCCTTATTTATGGGGTAGTAGGCATATTTACTTATCCAGGCTTAGCTTTATTTAATACTGTAGAAATTGAAGGAACCGAAAATTTAAAAAATTTACCCCATAAGAATGTTTTGTTTGTAAGCAACCATCAAACCTATTTTGGAGATGTGATTGCTTTTGTGCATATTTTTTGTGCAGTTAAATGGGGTAAGTTTAACAAACTAGGTATACCTTATTATTTATTGAACCCTTTTACCAATGTATTTTTTGTAGCAGCAGAAGAGACAATGAATAGCAATTGGATATCAAGATTATTTAAATTGGGTGGTGCCCTTACTGTTAAAAGAACATGGAGAGCGGAAGGCGCAGATGTAAATAGAGACAGGGATGTAGTAGATACACAAAAAATTGACAAAGCGTTATCGAAAAGTTGGGTGATTACTTTTCCGCAAGGAACCACTAAGCCCTTTGCGCCAGGTAGAAAAGGTACAGCGCATATTATAAAAAATAATAGACCAATTGTAGTGCCTGTAGTTATTAACGGTTTTTGGCGTGCTTTCACCAAAAAAGGGTTAACCTTTAAAAAAGTTGGAACGCCTTTAACTGTTCGATTCAAAGCGCCTTTAGAAATTGATTATAATAATTCTGTAGAAGAAATTTTAGAGCAAGTAATGGACGCGATTGAACAAAGCAAACAGTATATGTTGAAGGGGAAGCATCATACAATGTAATCGTAAATTTAAGAATTGAATAAATAGGAATTGTTTATTTATGGATACCTTAAAACAATTCTACAAACGCTTTTTAGTCTTTAAAAAATAAAGCCTTTAATTCAGTAGCATCATCTGGCTTCATTTTCCCTGCTAATATTAAACGAAGTTGTCTGCGACGAAGTGCACTATCATAAAATTTTATCTCTTCCCTCTGATTCTGCAATTACCGCCGGTACATTTTTAGGTTTTTTATTTTCATCCAATGCCACAAAAGTAAAATAAGCCTCATTACTTAATTCTTTACTTTGTGTAATCATATTCTGATTCCAAACTTTTAAATGAATTTCCATAGAAGTAGTGAAAGCCCTTGTTACTTTTGCTTCAATACAAATTACATTGCCTAATTTGATAGGTGTCTTAAAACTAATATTGTCCACAGAGGCGGTCATGGCACCTGAATTACAATGTTTGGCGGCAGACAAATAAGCGGCAATATCCATCCAATACATAAGTTTGCCTCCCATTAAATCTCCAAAAGTATTGGTATCATTAGGTAGTACTAATTCATTCATGGTTATAAATGAATCCTTCGCTTTTCTTGCTTCCATAGTAATTATTTGTACCACAAAGGTACAGCTTAAACCGTAAAATGTTCCAATTTAGCTAAGTAGGCTGGGTCTACTTCTGCGCCAATACCAGGGGTATCGCTAATTGTTAAATGCATTCCATTAAATTGAACACCTCCTATAATAGGGTCTTCTAAATGCCCAAGTAAACAAGTATCCATATCGTAATATTTTACATTTTCCATTGCCATGGCAAAATGCATTTTTGCGCTTAGTGCTAAACGGCTTTCTAGCATACCACCCATCATACATGGTATATTATTCGCTTTTGCAATATCATGAATTTTAATGGCTTCCTGTATGCCTCCGCTTTTGGAGAATTTAATATTAATAGAGTGACAAGCTTTTTGGGCTATTAATTTTCTAGCATCATGATGTGTGAATACCGATTCGTCGGCCATAATATTTATTGGTGAGGCTGCGCATAATGCTGGCAAATAGTCGTCGTAATATTTACGCATAGGTTGTTCGCAAAATTCAATTTGATAAGGGGCTAATGCTTCTAATACTTTTAACGCCTCTTCTTTTGCCCAACCTTGATTGGCATCAATTCGTATTTTGGTATCATAGCCTATCGCTTCTCTTATACTTTTAATTCTTACAATATCTTCAATAGGATCTTTCCCCAATTTTACTTTAATAATATTTACGCCTTGCTTCACAAAATCAATGGCATCCTTAGCCATATTAGCTGGGGAATCAATACCAATTGTTAAATCGGTTTCAATGGGTTTTAGATTTCCCCCTAAAAAAGCATAGAGTGGCTTTCCAGCAGCCTTTGCAGCAATATCATACAAGGCTAAATCAAAAGCACTTTTGGCGGTATAATTGCCTGCAATAATAGTATCTAGTTCAATTAATCTTTCTGTGATTGCTAATGGGTCTTTCCCTTTCAGGTAGGTAGCAAAATCCTTAGCAATATTATAGCAACTTAATTGAGTCTCGCCCACAATCATAGGAAAAGCAGAGCATTCTCCCCAACCAATAATGCCCTCATCGGTATGAATTTTTATAACCATGTTTTGCGCATAGTGCATTGTTCCCGTTGCAATGGTGAAAGGGGTCATGGGAATTTTAAACAAGAAAACTTCGGTAGAAAGAATTTTCATAAAACTGTTTTTTTATAAGAACCGTAATTACAATTATAAAGATACTTAACTCTTATTTAATAGCTATAATCCTTTGATTTTTAAGTTTTACTACCGATATTTGCTATACGAATGAATGTTAGCATGAGCCTATCTTTAGACAACACCCAAATTGCGTTTGCATATAAATCTACAGCTGAATTAAAAAGAGCTCGCTTTTTATTTACCGTTATTCAAAGTCCTATCATTGTTTCTTTAGCTACTAAATTAACGCCTGCTTTAATGAATACGGGTTTACCTATTAATGGGTTAATTCGTAGTACTATTTTTAATCAATTTGTAGGAGGAGAAACCTTAGAAGAAACAGCAAGCGTGGCTAAGCAATTAGGTGCTTATGGTGTACAAGTTATTTTAGATTATGGTGTGGAAGCTAAAGAAGGCGAAGAGAATTTTGATAATGTCACAGAAAAAATTATGGAAGCATTAGCATTTGCTGCCACTCAAAACAATATTCCATTTGTAAGTATTAAGTTAACAGGTATTGCCAGTGTACAATTATTAGAAACATTAAATGAGGCTCCAAGATTAAGAAGTGGTATACATGATAGCGAAATGGAAGATGCTGCATGGGAGCGTGTTAAAAAAAGAATGTATGCCATTTGCGATTTGGCAAAAGAAAAAGGGGTAGGAATTTTAATAGATGCAGAAGAGACTTGGATACAAGACCCTATAGACCGCTTAGCCATTGAATTAATGGCTGAATATAATAAAGAGAAAGTAGTGGTTTATAATACTTATCAATTATATAGAAACGACCGCTATCATTTTTTACAATTGTCTTATAAAATTGCCAAAGAAAAAAATTTCATGTTAGGTGCTAAACTAGTGAGAGGTGCTTATATGGAAAAAGAAAGATTACATGCTAAAGAAAATGGGGTAGCATCGCCCATACATTTAAATAAAGAAGCCACCGATAAAGATTTTAATGATGCAGCAACATTTTGTATCCAAAACAAAGAAACAATTTCCTTCATACTAGCCTCTCATAACGAAGAAAGTAATCTGAAAATTGCAGAACTAATGAATGAAAAAGGAATTCCCGCCAACGATTCGCATGTTCATTTTTCTCAATTATATGGCATGAGCGATCCTATTAGTTTTAATATGGCTAAGGAGGGGTATAATGTGAGCAAATACCTGCCTTTTGGTCCCATTAAGGATGTAATTCCTTATTTAATGAGAAGAGCAGAGGAAAATTCTAGCGTCAATGGACAAACCAGTAGGGAGCTACTTTTCATAAGGGCAAGAACTGGCGCGCAGGAAGGCCAAAAAATGATTTCTACATAAAAGGTATTGGTTGTAAATTGCACTATGCAACAATACTTGAATTTACTACAACACATAATTGACAACGGTGCTGAAAAGACCGATAGAACTGGAACTGGTACCAAAAGTTGTTTTGGTTATCAGATGCGTTTTAACTTGGCAGAAGGTTTTCCGATGGTCACCACCAAGAAGCTTCACTTGAAAAGCATTATCTACGAATTACTTTGGTTTTTAAATGGCGATACCAATATCAAATATTTAAATGATAACGGTGTGCGTATTTGGGACGAATGGGCCGATAAAAATGGTGACCTAGGTCCTGTATATGGTAAACAATGGAGAAGTTGGGAAGGCGCAAATGGGGTGGTCATTGACCAAATTTCAGAATTAATCGAACAAATAAAAAAGACGCCCGATAGTAGAAGATTAATTGTGAGTGCTTGGAATGTGGGTGATTTATCTAAGATGGCCCTTATGCCTTGTCATAATATGTTTCAATTTTATGTGGCCGATGGAAAATTAAGTTGTCAATTGTATCAACGCAGCGCCGATGTTTTTTTAGGCGTGCCTTTTAATATTGCCTCTTATGCACTTTTGACCATGATGATAGCTTCAGTTTGTGGTTTAGAATACGGAGACTTCGTTCATAGTTTTGGCGACGTGCATTTGTATAATAATCATGTAGAACAAGCGCAGTTGCAATTGTCTAGAAAACCTTTCCCACTTCCTACTATGAAAATAAATAAAGAAGTAAAAGATATTTTCTCTTTTCAATTCTCTGATTTTACTCTAGAGAACTATGAAGCACATCCTAGTATTAAAGCACCTGTGGCTGTTTAAAATAATATAAATGAATATAACCCTTGTAGTAGCGGCCTCTGAAAACAATGCCATTGGTTTAAACAATCAATTATTATGGCATTTGCCCAAGGACATGCGCTTTTTTAAAAACACTACCTGGGGTATGCCCATTTTAATGGGTCGTAAAACATTTGAGTCCATGGGCAGTAAACCTTTAAATGGTAGGTTGAATATTATTATTACCCGAAATAAAAATTGGATAAGCGAAGATATAATGGTAGTGCACACTATGGAAGAGGCCATTGCACTTGCAGCTAAGTTTAGCTACAAAGAATTGTTGGTTATAGGTGGCGGTGAAATTTATGAGATGGCCTTGCCTCAGGCTCAAAAAATTTGGTTAACAAGAGTACATACCACCATTGAGGGGGATGTTTATTTTCCCCAGCTAAATGCTGAATGGGAAATGGTTAGCAGCACTCAAAATGTGGCCGATGAAAAACATAAATTTTCTTTTGACTTTGAATGTTGGAAAAGAAAATAATATGTCTTACTCATTTCCCATTAGACTCTACAAATATTTTAATTATTACTTAAATGCCTCTAATGGTAAAGGGCATGGTGTTCATTCACCATTCGTGTTTAGCTTTATTACTAGTGTATTAAATAGTAAAGAATTTAGTCAAGAAAATGACAACGCTGATAAATACCGCGCATTGGTAAATTCTATGATTTCTTTTTATAAGCCAATAGCTTTAATGGAATTAGAACTAAATCCATTAAATAAAGCAAATGTCTTGGAAGAAATAGAAAAGGCAAAAACCATTGGTCTTTTATATCTTAAGCAAAATAAAAATACTGCAGACTTAATGTTGTATTTTAATGCTGCCATAAAAAAAGTAAATACCCATAGCATACTTATTTTTGAGAACATACATAATAGTAAAGAAATGGAGGCTTCTTGGGAACAAATAAAAATGCATAAGGAAGTTAAACTTACCATTGATTTATATAAACTGGGCATTGTATTTTTTAGACAAGAACAATTAGAGAAAGAAAATTTTACCATCCGTTTCTAAACTATTTATATAATGCTACCTCATTCATTTATATCATCTTTAAAAGGAGTACCTGGTTTCAACGAACAAACGTTTTTAGAAACCCATGCTTTAAAAGAGTCGCTTACTTCCATAAGAATAAACACTGAAAAGTCTTTTTTAAAACAGCCTTCTACTTTTTTTGAAAATGCAAGCCCAATTCTATGGTGTGAGAATGGATATTATTTAAAAGAGCGCCCACTATTTGTACTAGATCCCTTATGGCATGCAGGTGCTTATTATGTGCAAGAAGCAAGCAGTATGTTCTTGGATCATGCATTAAAACAAATAGCCCCTAATGCAGGTTCATTGCATGTATTAGATTTATGTGCAGCACCGGGAGGCAAGACAAGTTTACTAGCTAACTATTTTAAAAAGGGATTAGTGGTGGCCAATGAAACAATTAAAAATAGAAATGCCATTTTGGTTGAGAATACTACTAAGTGGGGAGCAGATAATATAGTAGTTACACAGAACGACCCTTCCCATTTTAAAGCGCTACCTCAGTTTTTTGATATTCTATTAATTGATGCGCCTTGTAGCGGCAGTGGCTTATTTAGAAAAGATCCTGAAGCCATTGAGCATTGGAGTGAAGATGCTGTTCAGCATTGCAGTATAAGACAGTCGCGCATTATAGAGGATAGCATTGATTGCTTAAAAGAGGGAGGCTATTTAATTTATTCCACTTGTTCTTATTCAATACAAGAAGATGAAAATAT
>Ga0194037_1003246_pt1 | contig 10189 bp, 6 predicted proteins | sample JunL306m_MetaG_FD_148653 | JGI IMG/M metagenome (GOLD analysis project Ga0194037, IMG submission 148653) | Anoxic zone freshwater microbial communities from boreal shield lake in IISD Experimental Lakes Area, Ontario, Canada - Jun2016-L304-6m | ecosystem: Environmental > Aquatic > Freshwater >...
GAACAGTATCGTTGCCCAACTGAGCAATGCTCAACAAAAGCTCAAAGTGCCGGGGCTCGCTCGGGGCTGTGAGCGTGAGGGTTCCAAGCTTTACAGAGCCCGATGACAAGGCTGTTGTCCCAAGACCGTCAAGAGTAAGTTCTCCAAGTTTATCGTTATTGCCCAACAGGCTCCATCCAGATGAAAAAGCTGCCGCCTCATGCCAGGTTGCGACGGACCCTGCCGAAAAGGAAAGCCCAAAATGCACGCTTTTAATATCGCTCTTCGTCGAAGTTTCCCATATTTCTATGCTGCGGCTGCCATCTGCCCCAACCTGGATGTTCCTGAATTCGACAGATTGTGTACCAACGGCAGCAGGAACTGATGAAAACGTGCTCGTAACGCCTGCAATGGCGGCGCCAGTTTTCCAGAAGGTCACTGAACCACTGAGGTTATGAACAGAAGAAGGTGCTGCTAACGTCGTAAAGTCATAGGTATCTGTGCCTGCGTAGTTGTTGCCAACAAGGTCTGTTACAGTTCCCGCACCCAGCGTTACAAAGTATTGCGTGACACCGGCAAGATTAACCGTCGGGTTGATAATGAGCCTGGAGCCTGAAACCTGGAGATTGCTGCTCGTCGTAACATCGTAGCTTTCCACAATGGCACCTGTTGCTGAGCCGCTGTGAAGAACGATTGTCCCTGAACCTTTTTGTATCTCTTCACTGAACGTGAGAACGATGTCACTGCCGACAGGAGCATCACCCGAAGCATCAACCGGGCTGAAAGTGACGATTGTTGGTTTAGCTGTATCAAGAACTAAATCACTCGCAAGTTTTGTTGTATCTGCAAACTTGAAGGTTTCCACACCAGTGATGAAATCCTTACCATCACGGTCAATACTCCTGTCAACAACAGTATAAGTTAATGTCAGTGCATTGTAACCAATCAGGTAATCAGCAAAGTTTCCTCTGAACACTGCGGTGTCATCACCTTCACCTCCGTCAAGTGTGTCGCTGCCACCCAACCCCTGGAAGACGTTACTGTTGCCATCACCAAGAAACGTGTCATTACGACTGCTGCCGATCAGGTCTTCAATACTGAACAACGAGTCTCCTTCAGCATATCCTCCACTACAGTGATTCTTTGAAAGATCAACAGAGACCCCACTGTCCGAGTTACTGAATGAGACCGTATCTTCTCCTGCGGTTCCGGAGATCTGCTCTGCTGTCCCGATTGCAACGAAAAAGTCATTTCCTAATGTTCCTATAACAGTGTTAACCACACTGACTGTATAGCTGCCAAAATAAGAGGAGCTATGAACCGAAACATAGTAGTTTGCCGATGAGGTCGCTGTCATCTGAATATACAACGAGCTGCCGGTCGATCCGCTTGGATAGGCAACAAGGTGCCCCTGTGCATCGTAGAGCTTGATATCAGCCGAGGCAAGAGTCCCTTTGGTCAATTGTAAACGATAGTCCCGACCAGCCAGAAGCGAAACAGCAATCCAGTCGCTTTTTGTATAGTCTATATCCGAGGAGTTCAAGTTACCGCGGAAGGTCTCACCCGCCGCAATCCTGTAGGGGGTTTCCGTCGTCCCCGGGGCGTCCCCCAGTTCAGTGATCGATGCCAGCGGAGTCACCGTATTGAAACTAACCACATAGCTCCCCAATCCTTTGTCCACAGCAATAAAGTAGGTGCCGGAAACCAGTGCCGTGCCCTGAATCACAGAAGTGGTGCTACTGCCCAGGGATGCATCAGAGTTGGCAAACAGATTCCCCTGATCATCGAAAAGTTTCATGTTGGCATAGGAACTACTGCCTGGCGTCAATTGAATACGGTAGTCCTCTCCTGCTACAAATGAGACCGCAATCTGATCACCATAGATAGAATCATTATCGGCGGAGTTCAAGTTGCCACGAAAGGTCTCACCAACTGCAATCCGGTAGGGTGTTGACATCGTTCCCGGCGCATCCCCCAGCTCAGTGAGCGATGCCAGCGGAGTCGCCGTATTGAAACTGACCGTATAACTACCCGAAGAGTCGCTGTCAACCGCAAGGTAACAGGTACCGGAAACCAGCACCGTACCCTGAATCACAGAAGTGGAGCTACTGCCAAGTGATGTGTCGGGGTTGGCAAGCAGTTTGCCCAGTGCATCATAGAGTTTGAGGTCAGCGGAGTAAATAGTGCCGTTGGTCAATTGAAAATGGTAGTCCTGACCTGCCACAAGCGAGACAGCGATCCAGTCATCGTTGGTTGAATCATTATCAGCGGAGCTCATGTTGCCATGGAAGGTCTCGCCAACCGCAATCCGGTAGGGAGTTGCCGTCGTCCCCGGTGCATCCCCCAATGTGAACGGTAGTGGCAATGAGGGCTGATCGGCGGCAAGATTCAAGCCCCATGTACCACCTGACAAAGCATCCGCATGTATGAGCCAGGATGAAATACTTGATTGATAATTCGCTACTATCGGGAAGAGCTGACCATACGTCGAGAACTGGTCAGCCAGCATGTTCCACTCCGTTTTCCCTGAAAGAGCGACAAGATCCGAGATTGTTACGGCAGCCTTGGCCCAGGATGTAACTAAACCATCAAGAGAAGGTTGATTCAACAAAGGGCTCAACAGCCCGATTACATCTTTTGCGATATCAAAGCCTTCAAGCGACTTGATCCATTGAGCGTTATCAAGAAAGTTGTCACTCAGCCCTGTCAATGAAGTTGCTTTTTCGGCCGTGGATATGGCGTCAATATCTTTGATCAACAAATCGATACTTCTGATTGCTCCGATAAATTTTACAATCGACTGAAGTTCCTTACTCTCAGTGAAGCCACTTATCGACTCTCCTACCTGTAAATATGCCTCAAGGATTGCGGCGACATGAACAGAGCTGTCCACAAGAATTTGTTCTTTTGTTGCAAGATTCCGGGCAGAGAACAATGCTGCAAAATCTTTGAAGATGTCATTCGTATTCCTTACAGCCGCATACATAAACTGCGTAAATTTCTCTGTCTGAAGAAGATCAAGGCCAATATCGACAGCAAGGTAGCTGTAGGTTGACGGGAGAGTGTTTGCAAGGGACTGCCCGGAGGAAAATAAAATATCTCCGATACTACCCGCACCAGTTTCCACCGCTTGAAAAATCGATTTACTAACACCTGAAATACCCTCCCAGATTTGCGCAAAATTGGTTGCCTGATAATCCAGGAGAGCTGGTTTAGCGTTTTGCATAATGCTGTCAAAGGACGAATGGAAACTCGACTCTATTGACAGCATTGACTTGTAATAGGCATTGTCGGCAATCGACATGTAATTAAACAATGCTTTGGTATCGGTTGTTGCAAGAAAGAGCTCATCTCCGATTTGCGCCGTTCGTTCAATAGCGAAGACGAAATTATAAATATTGATGTCCTGGTCGAAATAATTGCTGTTACTGAGAACTGACAGTTGCAGCGGAACGATGGACGATAGATCATCAGCAGGTATTTTGCTGAAGTCAATTTGAATCAGTTGATTAAGATGATCTCGTGCGCTTGAGTATATCGTTGATTGCCCTAAGCTATAAGAGTAATTCTCTGCGCTACCGTCTGTAAGAACCTGCAGAGCATCAATAGTCCCTGTTGAATTTTCAAGTATCCAATTCCCACCTGAAGCTGCCGACCCGGTCACATCATCCGAAGCGGCGACATCCGCACCAGTGGCAGCAGCAAGTTTTGCAACAAACAGCTTGCCTTCCTCACCGGCGACGACATTGCAGCCATAAAGCAACAAATCTCCGCTGTCGGTCAAGGAATTTCCAATGTTGTCAAGCTGAGATTGATACTGCAAAAGGTTGTTCGAATTCAGGAGTGTGCTGCCAATGATTATTGCACCCACAGAGCCGTGCGAAATGATCTGTATCGAGTTGTAGTCCTCTTTGCCTGCAAGCGACTCTTCTATCTGAAGCAGGCCATCGTGATCTGCATCAAGTACACGGTATTCCGTTCCTGCTTCAAATCGCGAAACCAACAAGCCAAGATCGTTAACCCGACTGTCGATGAATACCATTGTTTTTGCCATGATGCAGATCCGTTGAAGTGTTGAGGCTGTTGAACGTTACGAGCAGGTTGACTCTCTGGTGAGATTTGATCACAAGGAGTGTCGCAAACATAGTAAAATGTTTGCAAAAAATTGGGGATAAATATCGTTTATTGATTGTTATAGTGACGGTTGCAGGTGCGTATTGCAATACTCACCTACGTTGGCGACAACAACGTTTTGCCGGATCGGGCAAGTTGAAGAAACACTTTTTGTTTTGCAGATACTCATAAAGTCATAAATATTGTAACCAGCCAACTCCGCAGCTTTACCCTGCGTAATCCTCCTTTGCTGATAGAAATTTACGCCGCCCAGCTCCCGTCAACATCACCGCGCAGGATACCAACCAAATCAACCGTTGTATCCGCATTGATATCAATCGTCATCGGGTCAGCAAGGTTATACACTGGCGCATCCCTCTCCACAAAGAACCACTCCGGGGTTGGTGCCGACAAACCAACCACATGCTTTAGGATACCTATGGCGTCATTCAGGTCAATACCGTTAGCGCTGTCGAAGTCGGCGGCGATCTTCTGATTGGCATCAAGCGTCGTTAACCCGACGATACTTTTGAGAATGGCAATGGCATCCAGCAGGTCTACCGCACTGTTCGCTGCGGTGGCATCTGCCGCGCCAGAAGCTTTTGCACTGCTCAGGGTATAGGTGCCAACCGTCATATTGTGTTGCTGGTAAAGGCCATCAGTACCAGTCTTCATACAGTCCGACGATAAACCAACGGATGGAACCGTATCGTTACCCAACATAGCAGTGCTCAACGAAAGCTCAACGTGCTGCGGGTTGGTCGGGACTGTGAGCGTGAGGGTTCCAAGCTTCACAGAGCCTGAGGACAAGGCAGTTGTACCATTACCATCAAGAGTGAACTCACCCGGTTTATCTTTATTATCCAACAGGCTCCAGCCAGATGAAAAAGCGGCCGCCTCCTGCCAGGTTACTGCGGATCCTACGGGAAGGGAAAATTCCAAATGCGCGTTTTTGATATCGCTCTTCGTCGAAGTTTCCCATATCTCAAGGCTTCGAGTGCCATCTGCCGCAACATGGATATTCCTGAATTCGACGGGTTGCGTACCCGTGGTAGCGGGAACAGACGTGAACGTGTTGGTAACGTCTGCAATGGGGGTGCCATTTTTCCAGAAGGTCGCTGAGCCGTGGAGGTTATAAACGGAACCAATGACAGATTGCGTTTCATCCAAAAATTTGAAGTGTTCAACTCCAATGATACTATCCGTGCCGTCTCGATTTGCCACATTGTCTGTGACTGTGTACGTATTCGTAGCAGCGTCATAGTTGATCACGTAATCAGTAGAATTTCCAGTAAATACTGCCGTGTCGAGGCCATCTCCACCGAGTATTGTATCATTTCCGCCTCCCGCTTCAATCGTGTCATTGCCTGCTCCCGTGTCGATATAATCATCGGTCGTATCCTTGGTGTTGCGGATAACATCATCGCCGCTGCCAGTTACTATCAGCAGACGTTCCATCCCCGATATTTCTGCCCCCTGTACCGTAACCTTTTGGGCTGGGTCATTCTCCCAAACTATAGAATTTGTCGCATCAGACCAGTCCGCATAAAAAGTATCTGTACCATCTCCACCCGCATATCGGTCGCCACCAGAATACAGTAATAGATCCCAACTAAACGTTCCGCTCAGACTGTATTGTTCAACATTTGAAATGTTAACATCTCCACCGTAGTTATGAAGGTTCAATTTTTCAATACCATCAGCCAAAGCAACATAAATATCGTTAAAACTCGCATTCCACCCCAGCCTTGGATCTGATGAGTCATTAATGTCCCGCCGCCATTCGATCGGTGCAATAACACTACCAAGATGATAAAGGCTAAAGTCAACATCAACTGTATCGAATCCCGTACCTCCATCAATATTGAGATAACCATTTTTTACGTTTTCTATCGTTATCGTATCATTACCAGAGCCCGCATCGATGATATCGCCACGTCCAGAATAGATCGTATCATTACCACCACCAGCGTCGATCGTGTCATTGCCTGAACCTCCAATTAATATATCCCTCCCACTCCCTGTTGATATATTTATACTATCAGAAGAAGAGCTGCCCTCGTACAAATAGTCATGATCATCGCTATAACTGCCGTTAGCATTTTCTATATAACGTATATCATAACTCTCATCAGTTTTGTCCGGCGTAAAACTACCGATCAACTCATCAAGAAGATACTCTATACCTTTTTTCAAGAAAAATTGTGGTATAAAACCATCCACAGCATTTTCAACAATAGAACCAATAATTGGCCCTTTAACCTGATTGACTAAAGTCAACAGAAAGGATTTTTCTATACCATATGCTTCTGAAAAGCCCCATTCAGTAAGGTCAGTAGCGATGGATACAAATTTTTGATTGGCTTTCTGATCAAACTGAGTATCAGACAATTCAATTGCGAGTTGCTTATATGCTATATATGTAAATTTTGAATTACCAAGATTTTTTGGTAATATTAACGCAGAAAGACGCTCACCCCAGCTATACTCGCCATCAAAATTAAAGTCATTTCTCTCGTAATTGCTGATTAGAGCAACAAAATTGTTGAAATAGGCTTCTGTCCCACCATCTAACGATAAGTCGAAAATCCCCACTCCGATAACCTTGGAGTTTTCATGAACTGCAATTTCTACATATTTGTGGATGTCATCGACGACTCCAAGTGATTCACCGTATCTGCTCAAACCTGACGAATCAACGTACATCCCAGTCTCAACATTCCCACTCGTTACCTCCAGCTCCCAATCGCCGCCGACTACAGTCGTCTGATGCTGCGACATCTGCTCCGGTGATTTGGGCAAGTGTTTCTACAAATTGTACGCGTTCGTTTCCTGAGCCGACATTGCACCCGTAAAGCAACAAATCTCCATTGTCGGTCAAGGCGTGACCAATAGTGTCAAGCTGCAACTGATACTGCAAAAGATTGTTCGAGTTCAGGAGCGTGCTACCAATAGTTATCGCACCCGCAGCGCCATGCGAAATGACCTGTATCGAACTGTAATCACTTTTTCCCGCAAGCGACATTTCCATCTGGAGCAGCCCGTCATAACTGGCATCAAGTACTTTATATTCCGTTCCTGCGTCAAATTGCGAGACCAACAGGTCAAGATCGTTGACCCTGCTATCGATGAATACCATTGTTTTGGACATGATGCAGATTCGTTGAAGTGATGATGCTGTAATGCGTTGCGAACCAATTGAGACAATGCTGAGGCTTCAGCAAAATGATTACTTCAAACGTAGTGAAATTTTTGTAAACGGAATGGCAAAAAACGCAAAAATCAATATGTTACGGGAGGGAAACCACGGGGGTTGCCCCCTACGGGGATTCGGTTTTGTATAGGGGCGGGCGAGCATTGCCTGAAGGGCTTGAGCGTCGAAAACCTGAATTCATCAAACGCCTGCAGAATCCCGTTATTGGAAAAAGGAATAAATCATTCCATAATTCCGCATCGTGCATCGCTTGAGTCATGAGCACCTTAGCTATTTATCATGGAATCAATTGCTATGGAGCGCTTACTGATCAAGAGTTTCGTTGTGGCAAGCTGGCAAGAAAGGCGGTTTTTTCATCGTCAGTTAAATAATCACCCTCATCTTTGGCTTCACGGCACGCTTCATACAATGCCAGCGCTTCAAGCCTGTCAGCTTCTTTCTGCAGTAACTTTTGTAAAAAGCGTTGCTGTTCATCGTGCAGCAATGCTTTTTACATTCCATACAACCCTTCGGCTGAAGTAATGGGTACGGTTATCATATTTTATGGTGTTTTCTTAATACTGCAAAATCAAGCAATCGTCTATGGCCTACATGTTTAACAGTAAAATAGCAAAAAACATTCTGTTTTCAGGGTTTTGTTCGCACAAGGTCGTAGAGAACAAAGATACGTCCGGTTGCCCCTGCGACTACTCGGTTTTATTGTGTCTGGCAAGCTGAAGAAACACCTCGTTCATGCTCTCCACCCCGAAATGGCGTTTCATCGCCTCCGGTCGGTCAAGCGCTGCGACTTTGCCGTCCACCATGATGCAGAGGCGGTCGCAATATTCGGCCTCATCCATGTAATGGGTGGTGACAAAGATGGTTAATCCCCGTTCTGATGCCTCATAGATCATGTCCCAGAAGCGCCGCCTTGTTACCGGATCGACACCACCGGTCGGCTCGTCAAGAAAGACAATCTTCGGCTCGTGCAGGATGGCGACGGAAAAAGCAAGCTTCTGTTTCCAGCCGAGGGGAAGGGAGGCAAGCCGTGCATCAGCAACCGTCACCAGCTTGAGCGATTCAAGCAGTTGGCGGCTCTTCTCTTTGATGGCCTGATTGGTGAGGCCGTAGATACCGGCAAAGAAGCGGATGTTCTCGCGAACCGTCAGGTCGTCGTAGAGTGAGAAACGCTGGCTCATGTAGCCGATATTCCGTTTCACTCCCTCTGCACCGGTGTAGAGGTCGAACCCGGCAACCGTGGCCTTGCCGGAAGTGGGAGCGAGAAGACCGGTCAGCATTCTGATGGCGGTGGTTTTGCCTGCCCCGTTTGCTCCGAGAAAGCCGAAAATCTCTCCGCCGGAGATGGTGAGTGACAGGGCGTCAACCGCCACAAAATCGCCAAACCGCTTGGTCAGTTTGTCGGTATGAATCACCGGCTCACTCATCGGCACTACCCTTTTTCTCTTCCATGAGCGCAATGAAGGTATCTTCAATACCCGGCTGAATCACCAATACCGAAAGCTCCGTAAACCCGTCAGCCTGAAGAGCAGCAAGCAGCTCATCGGCCCTGACGGCGGGGCGAATGTCGGTATAGTGCAGGGCGCTACCGAAGGCATAGACGGATAAAGCATGGGGAGAGGCTCGCAGGGCACAGAGCAGCCGCCAGGTTTCCCTGGCACGAATGGCAAAAAGCGGTTTGCGGAAAAGGGTGGTAATACCGATCGGGGTATCGAGAGCAAGCATCCTCCCCGCCTGCATAAAGGCGATCCGGTCGCAGAGCACCGCCTCATCCATGTAGGGGGTCGAGACGAGAATAGTCATCCCCTGCTCCCTGAGGCGTCCGAGCATCTGCCAGAACTCCTTGCGCGATACGGCATCGACGCCCGTTGTCGGTTCATCAAGAAAAAGCACCTCCGGCCGATGCACCAGTGCGCAGGAGAGGGCGAGTTTCTGCTTCATCCCGCCCGACAGTTTGCCTGCCCGTCTCGTTTTGAAGGGCTCAAGCTGGCTGTAGATATCGCGAATCAGCTCATAATTTTTTTCGACCGTCGTGCCAAAAACCGAGGCAAAAAAGCGGAGATTCTCTTCGACGCTCAGATCGGGATAGAGAGAAAATTTTCCCGGCATGTAGCCTATGCGCTTACGAATATCTCGGTAAGAGCGCACCACGTCAACTCCGAGCACCTCTGCTCTTCCCTCATCGGGAAGAAGCAATGTTACGAGAATCCGAAAAAGGGTGGTCTTCCCTGCCCCGTCAGCGCCGATAAAGCCAAACAGCTCCCCTTCGCCAACAGAAAGAGTCACCTCCTGAAGCGCCCGAACTGCGCCGAAGCGCTTGCCAACACCGGCAATCGTCACGACCTCTTTCATGAGCCACGCTTCAGCAACCTCATTTCTCCGGGCATCCCGATTTTAAGGCGACCATCCTGATTGTTGACCTGTACCTTCACTGCGTAGACCATGCTCACCCGATCTTCCCTTGTCTGGATAATTTTCGGGGTGAATTCAGCCTTTGCAGAGATCCAGGTGATTCTGCCTTTCCTGCTCTTGCCGCCATCAATCAGCACCTCAACCTCCTCGCCAATCCGCACCTGCGGCACCTGTGCGCCACTCAGGTAGACTCTCAAAAACATGGTCTGAAGATCGGCAATCTTGTAGAGCGGTTTGCCGTAGGAGGTCAGCTCACCCTTTTCGGCATACTTGGTCAAGACAACGCCATCAACCGGATTGCGGACAACACTCTTTTTGATCTGATCGTCAAGCTGCGCTATGCGGGCCTCTTTGGCGCTGATCTCACCTGCAATACCGGGATTTTCGGTTTCGAGGGAGCTAATCTGTTTGTCGATAACGCTGAGCCGGTTCTCAATATCTTCAAGCTGTTTTGAGGGAACAGCCCCTTCCTTT
>Ga0194037_1003248_pt1 | contig 10187 bp, 5 predicted proteins | sample JunL306m_MetaG_FD_148653 | JGI IMG/M metagenome (GOLD analysis project Ga0194037, IMG submission 148653) | Anoxic zone freshwater microbial communities from boreal shield lake in IISD Experimental Lakes Area, Ontario, Canada - Jun2016-L304-6m | ecosystem: Environmental > Aquatic > Freshwater >...
CATCTTACACAACACACCACCAATTTTTAATACTACCACAAAGTCACAAAAAAGAGCCAGTGTTATGCACCCCTCTTCTTTTTATTCTCTCTTGTCTTGGCTGTTTTTTCTCTCCTTTTCTGTTTGGTCTGTTCTACTTCCAGTGTAGTCCAGTACTTTTCCATAATTTCCTTAGAGGCATTCACACCACCATATCTTTGTGGACGTATACCAATTCCAACATGTTCCAGCATCTGTCTGGTGGGCCACACTTCTTTTGGAGCCCCTCTCAAATACCCATCATGATTGGCCACAATGTCCATTTGCACACTAATAGGGTCCTGATCATAAATTGGATTGGTTCTTTTTGATTTTCTGTGAGTCTGTCCATATGTTTTGACTTCCTCTCCTGTTTTTGGATTGGTCCATTTCACAGCCTTTTTTTTGGTGGGTGGTGCTGGTTCTTTGAGTGGTACATAGTCTTCTTTGGCTTTCATGTGTTTGTACTCTTTGAATAAATCTGTGTCCATATATCTGTTCATGTTGGCAGCTGCAAATTGCACTGCTGCAACCATGTCATCATTGATCTCATGAATACTTTTACCAGTTCTCAATAAAAAATTCACAGCTGCATCTCCATTATGCACTATGTCACTTAACTCATCATGTGCTTCTTTTTCATTTTTGAATCTCAAAATATTGTTCAAGTCACGATTGAATAAACCATAGGTGTCATGAGAGTCCAAAGCATTTTTTACCACAGTGTCCAACTCTGATTCTGATAAAAGAGTTAATGCCTTTGTAAGAGAGGGTCGAATGTTTCTGATCATTTCACGCCTGCCTTCGTCGTCCATTTGCTCTAACACCAACAGCTGAGGAAACACATGTGCTTGTAAAGAGTCTGTGATGAGAGTATGAGCTATGATATCATTGTCTATGTCAAGAACAGTTTCCTCAGGGCGTTCGTGTACGAAAGAGCTCGCATACACTTTATCACTGATAGGATCAATCGGATTCATAATCTCCTCAGTAGCTTTAGTAGCTTTAGGTTTCGGGAAATGTTTTGTTTTTTCCAACGCGTTCATAAGATCTTTCAAGACCTCCCTACTACGTAGTTCTTTTTCATTCATGTCGTTGTCTGCTCGTTGATAGTGAAAATCTTTATAATGTTCAATGTTACCTCTAGGACGTTCTTCGTCGCTTTCGGTCTGTTCGGAGTCCGACGACCGCCCGTTAAAGCTACCTTCCGTTTCGTTTGCGGACAGACTAGTGGCGGATTCACCTCCACGATCGATCGCAATACTGATCATGTGCTTTAAATACGTGGGTGAGATCAACCTTAAAATTTTAGGAGCGTCGGTCTGCAACATAAGAGCTCGATAGGCGGGTTCTATCTCGTAATCACCATCCAATAAAGCTTCGTAAATCTTGGCATTTCCCTGATGTTGACGAATGAACTTTCTATAATTATTATGACTTCGAGTCATAGAGATTTCGTTGCTCTTTTTCAACCGCTCTTTTCCTTCGGCAATTTTATCGAAATACAGATCGGACTGAACGGGTAGGTCTTCGCTGAGAACGGTGGTCGTTGGGATAGGGGGTAGCTCTTTCTCATCGTCGCTCACCGGAATAACTTCCTGCTCGAAAGCTGGTTGTTCTACTTTTTCTTCTGGAACGTTCATGTTTTTTACCTGAGCGTGTTCGTTGTACTTCGTGTTCTGCAAGATCCATTTTTTCAAATCTTTCGTTTTACGATGCAAAGTCTTGCGTGTGAGTTTATGATAGTCCGCAAAAGCTTGTTCTTCGTAAAACGTTTGTACCACGGGGCGTATTTTACCTTTAGTAATGTTGAGAGTGTCCACGAAATATTCTACCCCCAAATCGTCGGCGAGACGTTTGAACAGCGCCTCTTCCGGATCTTCTTTCGCTTCTGGAACGGACTCTTCGTCGATAGGTGTTTCTTCGTTTGGAAGTGGATCGAATTCCTGAGCGTTACCAAAATAGTATTCTCTATAATCCTCCGATCTTTTCAACGCGTTTTCTCTAAAATAACCCGCATCGAACAGTCCTAAATCCCTAGCTCTATCGGACGTTAACAACTGACTCCATAATTTTTCAAAAACTTTTTGATCAGCCCCTTTATGCAAATAAAACTGATAATTCTCTCCATGTTCATTAAAATTCATGATCTCTTGGTTTGCTTCGTTGTCGAGATGTTCACGTCGTTGACGCTCGCGTTCCGAGGTCGTCCATAAACGAGGATAAGGTCCTAGTCCATGTCGAACTCTACCGTGACCTCTAAGAAAAGACATGAGCTTTTAAAATAGTGACTATATCATCTTATTTATAAATTACTTACAAAGAATGCTTCGAATATAGCTGAATACATGCTTGTAAAGCTTGTTATAGCTGGAACTGTGACATAATCTCCTTGATTTAAAGGTAAAAGCTGAGAGAACTGACCAGAAGAAGAACTGGTAACGGTACAGAAAAATCCTCCAGTATTAAGAGAGTACAGATACTTCACGTCGTTAATGCAAAAGTAAAAACCAAAATTCTGAGCAGAGGTACATCCTGAAAAGTTGACTTGATACCATCCTGCAGCAGGACAAACGTATCTGCCCGTTGTTTTTTGATATCCGTAGGTAGAGCTACTTAATCCGTTGAGATTCTGAAGAAAGGAAATGTTCGGACACCCGCTGTTCGTGCTCAGGATGCTGGAACTACTAGCGGTAACGTTCCACGTGCCGTTCGAAGTACCGTACCCATAAGCCTGACACATGTAGGTCTTCGATGTGATAGGGTATCCGCTAGAGTTGACAGCACCCGTGATCGATCCACCCGATAAAGGTAGATAAGAAGCGAACGTCGATGTCAAGGTGTTCAGTTGAGTCTGAACGTTCGATGTGAGAGTGGAAAGGTACCCGAAGATCGTCGAACTGATGCCTTGAATCGTCGAACTGCACGTCATCGCTCCCGTCACAGCTAAGGTAGAGCTGCATGTTAAAGCTCCGGAAAACGTAGCAGCACCCGCCGACGTGATGGTCAAACGATCCGTAGAGTTCGTCTGTAGCTTTAGATTACCGGTCGTGCTTTTGTTGATGATCAAGAAGTTCGCAGACAGGTCCGCCTGCAGCGTGCATCCGTTGGTGTTGTAGGTGTTGTTGAGAGAAAAGAGCGTCGAGTTCGCACCCGCGTTCGACAGCGTGAACGTCATCGATGTTCCTGCAGGTCTGGACCAGATGGTGTCGGCCGTGTTCGAAAAGGTGCCACCGTTCATCGTGAACAGAGTTCCTCCAGTGCTCGAGAGATATCCCATCTGCGTCGTCGTACACCCTTGGATCGTCGACGACGTCGTGAGAGCTCCCGTTAAAGCTCCGCCCGTTAAAGGTAAGTAGGACGCGAACGTCGATGTCAGAGTGTTCAGCTGCGTCTGAACGTTCGACGTCAGCGTCGAAAGGTATCCGAAGACGGTCGAACCGATGCCTTGAATCGTCGAGGACGATGTCAAGGCCCCCGTTAAAGCTCCGCCCGTTAAAGGTAATTTTCCTGACTCGGACGTCGTGAGCGTATTGATCTGAGTCTGAACGTCCGAGGTAATGGTGGTAAGATACGACAATTGGGTGGGTGTGACACTGTTGAGGTTTCCGACGATCGTGGCGTTACCCGTCGATGAGAACGTCAGTACGTTGATCCCGTTGTTCGTGAGCGTCAAGGTACCGTTGGAATTGTTGATGATGTTCAAGTTCGATCCGCTCGCCACCAGTTGCACACCGTTGTTAAAGCTCGTTCCCGTGGTCGTGTTCTGTAAGTACAGCGTGGCATCGCTAGCGTCCGTACTCGATACCCATAAATACGGTCCCGACGTTTGCACGAACACTGATCCGTAGGTATAGTTGTTGCCGTTGTTGTTGATCTGCAAGATCGTGCCACTGGTGTTGACGAAATTGATGTTGGCAGCTTCGTAGGTTCGAAAATACAGATCGCTTCCAGACAGGTACATTGCACCACCGTCCGTGGACGTGGATCCGGTGTTCACGCTCTGCAGAACGATCGAACTCGGATTGTTCGCGGTGGCATAGAGCTTGAGCGTCGGCGTGGACGCGGACACCGTAAGGTTCCCGGTCAACGTTCCTCCCGAAAGAGGTAGCTTTAGAGCGATCGATGCCGTCAGAGCGTTGAACTGAGCTTGGACGTCCGACGAGATGTTGGCGAGATACCCGAACACCGTGGCACTCAACGATTGGATCGTGGACGACGACGTCAGAGCTCCGGACAACGTGCCACCGGTCAGAGCGAGATAATTCGAAAGACTCGTGGTAAGCGCTGCGATTTTGTTCTTGAGATCATAAATCAATTGATCGACGGTCGACGCCGTATAATAATGCTGATATCGGAACCTCTTGGACATGACTTGCTTTACTTCACGTTAGGAGCCTTATTTTCAGCGATAGGTTCGTGAGGTTTCGTCAGATCCTGTTCCATATGACCGGTCTTTGCTAAGCTTTTACTAGCGGCTTGGTCCGACAAGGTTCCTAATGATTTCTGATTCTGATCGAGTGTACCACCGGTATCTGCGAATCGAATACTCTTCATCGTGACTGTCACACCTTTAGGATCCGGCATAGCGGACGAGTTCGGAGCAGGACCGTTCTGTAAGGACGCAGCCTTTTTCTCTTGCAATTTGTCACCCATACCTTTGTTGTACGATCGAAGCGAGTCCATCACTTGTTTCTGTTCGTCCGTCATCATGCTTTCTTGTTTTTTCGTTTTAGGTTTGGATCTGTTCATATGTCCTAGACCAACACCTGTCTTAGGAGCCGATGGTCCTTTTCCTTCTGCTTTAGAATTAATCATGACCTGTTTTCCTTGATCGAGAACTTCTTGTCGAGTCAAAGGTGTCCCGTGAAATTTCGCGGACGCGTATTCTTGATAGAGACGTTTCTGTTCTTCCAAACGTAGATTTCGCGCAGCGATGTTGTCGTCGAAATTGTCTAGTTTAGCTTTTAGAATCTCGGCTTGAGCTGTTGGTAGAGGTACGTCTCTTTCTTGGATCTTCGCATAGAGTTCTCTTAATTTCTTTTCGTCGTCGGTTGTTTCGATTCGATTGACCCAATATTTCATCGTGTGTCCGCCATGATAAGCTTGCATCGGAACAGGTTCCTGTGGATGCGACTCTGGGGTGTGCGTCGACACTAATGTCGGATCATGAGGTGCGTTGATACTTAAATCACCGTTATCACGTGTGGTAGCAACATCGTTGTTGCTTCGTAGGTTTGCTCCTCGTTGTTCTTGTTGTAGTTGTTCGCGAACTAACCGTTCTGCTTCTAAAGCATCGAAATGTTCTTGAAAGGTAGTGTTTCTCGGGTCTGTTAACGACCTGAAGTTCGCTCTGTTTCTTAATATTTCGAGCATGGGTGGTAAATTCGTTGCACCCTGTTTATAATTCTCTATGCCCTGTGCTACCTCTTTGGTTTCTTCAATCGTTGGATCACTGAGCAAGAAACTGTTGATCTCGTTGACAACGTTCTGTATCGATTGTTTTGTTTGACCGTACACTTGTTGGAACTCGTCGTCGTCGTAGGCGAAGAGATCGACTTCGTAATTGTTCATCTGAACGTTGAGTTTACGAAGTAGATCCGATCGGAATTTTTCATCAAGAATCGATCCTATCGCTGCATTTTCTTGAGCGAGAATCGCTGCATCTTCAACGATGATCGCCGACGCTCGAGAGTTCCCTCCTGTTCCGGTTCTCTCCGCGGCTTCTCTGGCAGCAGCAGAAGCTGCCGCGAGTCGTGTTTCCACCTCGTCTAGTCTTGCTTGGTGTTCGGCGGCCTGACGTTCTCTTGTGATAGTGTCGTACAGTTCTCTTTGTTGCCGACGATGTTCTTCTCGAGCTTTATCGTCGTCGGCCACGAGCGCTAGTTTTGCTTGACGACGTGCTTCTCTGAGTTTTTGAGCGTCCGATCCTTCGATCAACACCTTGTCGTTCGATCCGTGTGGAGCGTTTCGTTTCTGTGTCGCTTCTTTTTCACGTTCTTTGTGCGATTTTCTCTTATGTTTTTCAGAGTTTTTTTCGACATCCCAGTCTTTAGGATGAGGTCGTTCCTTGGAGTATTTTGGAGCACGAGTTCGTTGATGTACGTAGTCGGAATGTACTTTGTTCTGTGGCACCGATTGAATAAACTCAACCCAGCTTCGAGCACCCGGAGTGTCGTAAGGATCGTTCGGATCGTAAGGAGTGTTTTGTGCCACGGTGGACTTTCCTTTGTTCGTGCTGTTCAAATACTCTTGATACGCTCTGGCTCCAACCGTGTCATAAGAATCGATCACTTTCGCGTAGATCTGATCTTGATCGCTCTGATTCTGTCGAATTTTTGCTTCAGCTTCAGCAATACGTATCTCGTACTGAAGTTGAGCGTTTTGTAATATTGTCGCCTGAAGTCCTCCGATCTGAGCGTCTAACGGATCGCCGGTAAATCCCTGGTTCGCCCTTGCTACCAAAGCGGCCAAGAGACGATTTTTAGCTTCCTCGTCGGTGCTCTCAGCGTCGGCCGCTCGTTGTTCCATATTGTCGAGTATATCTCTCTGCTGCCTTATACCGTCTAATATTTTCGCTTCGGCATCAGCGATCTCGATATCGAGAGCTCTGGCTTGTCGAGTTTGAGCGAACTTTTTCTGCCGGTATCCACTTCCTTCTGCAAACACGTCTCTCGGTACACGGTCTCCACGAGATTTTACAGACTGTCTTCCTCCTCGAACTTGGACATCGGAAAAAGGTGCAGGATTGAACGGGGCTGTGGTGTCCGTGGTGAGGTCGATCGTTGTCGAACCCGTCGATCGAGGAAGGATAGGAGGATTCGCGTTGAGCATATTTAAAGGGATGTTGAAGGATTGAGGAAGACCGTGAGCTTCCTGAAAGCTCCTGTTCGGATCGTACGCGGGTAAAGCTCGATCGTAAATATTACCTTGATCGCTCGGTGGTAAAGGAAACGCATCGTACCGACGAGGTGTTGGATCTGGTGCACCGTGGGGTGTTCGTCCTAGAGCTGCTTGAAACTGTTGTGCTTGAGTTTGAAAACTGTTCGGCATGACTGGCGCAAATCCTAAATTCGCTGCAAACTGTTGAAGGACGTCTTTAGTAGCACCGTTTAATCCCGAAGGATTTTGTAACGGAGCCTGATTGTCCGACGATGGTGCGAACTGGTTCGGTATCTGAGGAGCTCCTCTAGGTATAGCACCGGGTGAGGCGGGTTTTTGGTTATCGGACACCAACGGTATAAAATTAGGAATTGGAACAGGGGCTGGAAGTGGAACTGGAAGTGGAGCTGGAATTGGGAAAGGAGCAGGAATTGGAATAGGTGCGGGTCTTGGTAAAGGGGCAGGTCTTGGGTTAGGAGCAGGTCTTGGTAAAGGGGCAGGTCTTGGGTTCGGAGCAGGTCTTGGTAAAGGGGCAGGTCCAGGGTTCGGTCGAGGAGCAGGTCTTGGTAAAGGAGCCGGTGGTCCTTGCGGAGGTGGACCTTGCGGAGGGGCGGGTTGAGGAACATATCCGTTAGGGTTCGCGACGTATTGGAGATATTGATCTGCTACAAATTGTGCTTGGTGTTCTAAAAGTCCTTGAGTTCTCAAGTTGTCGACAAGCTGTCTTCTAAGTAACGCTGAGGAGCGGGTATTTTTTTTTGGAGGAGCGAGGTTGAGTAATCGACGAACACTTTTCGGCATCGATAAACGCGTCTGACGTGTGGATGGATGGGATTTGTACGACATCTGTTTATGACGGGACAAATGCGAGATGTCTCGACGGTACGGCAACACCTTGATGTTTCGTCTCGGTAAACGACCGATACGGTTGACATAACTACCAAGCGCTGCGGATCTCTTCTTCCGTCGCCGTCCTCGACCCGAGGGTTCGAACGCCTGGAGAGGAGTAGAATGCAGACCTGTCCCGCTTCCGAGATTGAGGTGTCCGAGACTGTTCAGCGGACCGTTTCTTGTGCGAATTCTCATGTTCTTTGGTCTTCACGTCGTCTTTCTTAATTTCTGGAAAAGGGTCGTGAAATCCGTTACGATACCGACGTTTCTCATCGGAAGGTTCTTTGTCCACCACTAAAAACCCCTTGTATCGAGACGTCGATACCTTAAACATATGAAAGAACACTTCCTTGTCGACGAGGTTTCCGAACGATTCGTACATCTGTGTCAACTGTTTGATGTCCGCCGTTTCGAACAGTACGAACACCGTGGTGTTGAGTCTCAGCACTTTCGGCAATCCCGTCCAGCTTTGTACGAGAAAACACATGCTCAACGGAATATGACGGTGTTTGATCGTCATGTGCGTGATGATGTTGTTCGGATTCTGACTGTACATTCCCATTCCCTGAACATCGTCCATAATGACCATACACCTAGGACGTTCGACAGCTTTCATGGGCTCGTAATTATGGAATTCCAAGGACATCTGTTCTCTGACGGTCAAAAAATCAGGATGTTTCATGTACTTGGCGTACACCTTGCAGTAGTTCTTGTACTCCTTGTACTCTTTCCACATCTCCTTCACATCGTCCAACACTTTTTGAAGTGCTTTCACACTCGGGTCGTACACGTCTTCCTTGTCCAACGTGCTCAAATTTTTATAAATAGGATTGGAAGGATGAGTAGCGGACACTAAAAAAGTACGGGTGGTGTATTTTTTATGTTCAAAATATTTATTTAAAGCAACACAACTGTAAGTTTTACCGGAACCTGTGTTCCCTACAAACGTGAAAATACCAGGCAACTTGAAATCTTCAGCATCCACTTGAATCACGTACGGACTCTTTCCCGACGACAGATCGAACGAGACCTTGCTCGGACTCTTCTTCTTCATACGAAAAAATTATCACCCAACAGATCTTTCTTCTTACTTAAGAGGTACCGAGTATTCAAATATCGTCGGACGGTGTCTTCGATGTCGGCATTCGACATCTTCTTACGAGGTCGTTTCTTGTTCACACGACCAACGTCTTTTTTCGTTTCCGGTTCGCTTTCTTCGATGTCCGTGTCTTCCGAATAGTCGCTCCCTTCCGTTTCCGACCCTTCCGATCCGTCTGTCTCGGAAACATCGTCGTCGTCGGAAGCGGTGTCATCTCCGCTTTGTGAAACTTCCTCGCTAAGATCTTCTGTCGATTCTTTTCCAGTATCATCGCGTGACTCAGTTCCGGGAGGGGGTGGCTGCTCTGATTCTCCAAGGTAGGCGTTGGACCTTTGTAATTGAGGCGGCTCTGGAAACTGTTCCACCTCGTCCTTTTCAGAAAAGCGGGTGGTTTTCGGCGAGTGCGGTTTCCGGTCTTCATAAGGGTGGTTTCCTGAGGTTTCCATGATCACTTGTTTTTATTACTATAAGATCTTATTTTTTAAATTTGAAAAAATATGAAACGGCCGAAAAAACACGCGAAACCTCACTACGGTAAATTTCATCATGTGTCTTTCCCTTATAACAGAGATACCGGTGAATTACCTTTACGTGGTGTTCCTACTGTGTATACGAATCCTCATTTACAGAGAAATGAACCGACGAGTTCTAAACGTTCCAGACCATCTCCGAAACCAAGACCGCCCTCATTAGAAACATTACACTCTCAGGTCTATTTTCAACCCTATAAAAACACCAACCCAGCTTCCAAAGGACCGAATCCGAACGCGGATCCGGAGATCTATCGCTATTTTGCAGAACTTGCCTACCAAAAAGATCTTAAAGACATCGATACTCAAGCGATGAAACGAGGATGGTTCCTGAACAAAGCGTTGTCGACGGACGAAACCAAAGTGTTCACGAATCCAGACACACGAACGGCAGTCATGTCGTTTCGAGGAACCGTACCCACCCGATGGAAAGATTTACGAAGCGATCTCGCTATTGCCACAGGATCGGAATCGTCCGATATGAGGTTTCGTGAAGCTCTCGTACATTTCGATTCGGTCAAAGCGTCGTTAGGACATCAATACGCGATCGATACTGTCGGACACTCGTTAGGAGGACAACTCGCTTCCCATGTCAATATTCACCGACCTGGTGAAGTTCGTGAAAATTTATCGTTCAGTCGAGGGTCCGGTGTGTTCGAACCTTTACGTACCGCCCCTTCCAATTCCTGGGATTATTCACACTCGCTCGACCCGATCTCTCTCGGTGCGCGATGGTCAAGAGGTGTGTCGTCGCACAACAAGGTGGA
>Ga0194037_1003249_pt1 | contig 10184 bp, 3 predicted proteins | sample JunL306m_MetaG_FD_148653 | JGI IMG/M metagenome (GOLD analysis project Ga0194037, IMG submission 148653) | Anoxic zone freshwater microbial communities from boreal shield lake in IISD Experimental Lakes Area, Ontario, Canada - Jun2016-L304-6m | ecosystem: Environmental > Aquatic > Freshwater >...
CATCATATGCATTTAAATCAAAATCATTTTCAAACTCAATGCCATTATACTTTCGTCTGTTCTCTAAGCCTCCGGCTGCCGTAGAACTAATCCCCGCCATTGTTAACCCGAATGGGTTATAATGTTTCTAACCAAAACCCAAAACAACAAAGGGTTTCAAAGAACTTTAAATATTCATAAATGTAACATTTTTACTTAATTAACGCAATTATTAAGCTCTTTTTGTAAAGGCAGCGAAGTAAAATTGCATAGTATTTTTATTTATTTATCTTCAAAATTTTGTTTTAATCGTAAAAAAACACCTTTTTGTCCCTTTTTTAACGAATTTAATAAAACTACCCACTTTGTGGTATTGCAGGAGCGAATTAATCTTTCTACATTACCCCCGATTTTATAATTATATAGGCCACCGGGTTATGATTTTATTTCGTATCATCCTAAGCGTTTTATTTGTTTCTTCATCGCTCCAAACCTATGCTCAGTCAGACTCCACGATAACAGCCCTCCAAAATATTCCAGTAAAGTACATTGAAAGCATTGATAAGAAAATCTCAACCTACAGCAGCCGGATTACCAATAAAACAGAAAAGACACTTGAAAAGCTAAGTAAGTGGGAGAATAAAATTCATACTCTTTTACTAAAAGTAAATCCAGATGCAGCTTCCAGGCTCTTTGATAATGATCAAACAACGTTCAGTAATGTTCTTCAAAAAATAAAGGAAGGTCAACAAGTCATTGAGAATTACCGGGAGAAATATGATGAATATCGAGACAAACTGACCACCAGTATGAAATACCTGGATCAGCAAAAGGAGAAATTGAAAGATAATTTGGTAAAGCCTATAAATGAAGTAAACAGCAAGTTGGCAGAGCTAAAAAAACTGAGTGATGGCACCGATGTGGTTGAACAGTTTATTAAAGAAAGAAAAAAGCAATTAATCAACGAGGCAGTAAAATATTTAGGCAATAGCAAATACCTGACTAAAATTGACAAAGAAGCATACTATTATATAGAAACCCTGCGCAATTACAAAGAAATATTCAATGATCGGAAAAAAGCAGAAGATCTGGCTTACACAATTTTGGACAAAATACCTGCTTTTAAAAGATTTGAACAAAATAACAGCCAACTGGCTGCATTATTCGGTAGGTCTTCCGGCACAAATGCAACTATGCAAAGTATTGCCGGATTGCAAACCAGGTCAAATGTACAATCCCTTATTCAGGCAAGGCTGGCTTCAGGTGGGCCTAATGCTCAGCAGCAATTCAACCAAAACATGCAAATGGCACGAGACCAGCTGCGGCAGTTAAAGGATAAGGTGGTTAAGTCCGGAGGGAAAGATATAGAAACACCGGATTTCAAGCCCAATATGCAGAAAACGAAAACATTTTTTCAAAGAATTGAATATGGCGGCAATTTTCAGTTTTCTAAAAATAATAGTCTGCTGCCCTCTACAGCAGATATAGGATTAAGTCTGGGGTATAAAATCAACGACAAAAGCATCGTGGGTGTGGGTGCCAGTTACAAAATGGGATTGGGTTCTGCCAAACATATCAGTATAAGTCACCAGGGCATTGGCTTTAGAAGCTTTATGGATTGGAAGTTTAAAAAACAATTTTTTATCAGTGGGGGCATAGAGATGAATTACAATGCTCAGTTTCACAATATTGCCCAGCTACAAAATTTTGCAAAATGGCAGCAAGCTGGGTTAATTGGTATTACCAAGAAAATGAGCATCAATACAAAATGGTTTAAAGCTACCAAATTGCAACTTTTATATGACCTCCTCTCCCGGAGCCATATTCCATATAGTCAACCAATTTTATTTAGAGTAGGTTATTCGTTAAAAAATTAATAGAAAGAATCATGATGTTTTTAAGAAACGCATTATTTATTGTAGCCCTTTTTATTTTCGGAAGTAATTTGTATGCTCAAACAACTACCCAACCAGACCTTAACAAGAGCCTGATTCCTCCATCACCAGAAGCCGCATCTCTGGGAAAATTTGGGATATTACCTGTTACTCTATATGAAGGAATGCCTAATCGAAATGTTCCGATTTATGAAGTAAAGGTTGGAAAATTGAACCTGCCAATTTCGCTAAATTATAATTATAATGGATATAGACCTGGAGAAGAATCAAGCTGGGTTGGCTTAGGTTGGACATTACAGGCACAAGGAATTATCACCAAAGTAATAAAGGGTTCCGTTGATGATTCAGTGCCCAATCAATTTCAATGGGCCAGTTATGCCAATATTCTTGACTTGTCAAATAATGTTGATTTTCTGGACTTGGTAGCCGATCGCCAAGTTGATACTGAACCGGACATTTATATATTTAATATCCCGGGCCATTCTGGGAAATTTATTATTGCGGGCACCAGAATATTTGTTATCCCTCATCAGGATTTGGCAATTAGCCGAGTGGGTACCGGGTTTAAAATTATTGATGAAAATGGTACAAAATATTATTTCTTGTCCTCCGGTATTGAAACAACTTACCCAACTAATTCTACTTCCCCAGGAAACTATACGCCTACCTATACTTCAGCATGGAATTTAACAAGTATTGTTTCTTCTGATAACAATGATCAAATCAACTTACAATACACCCCATTCATACTTCACCAAGGTAATCCTCCACTTTCAGAAACTTACTCTCAGCAAAACGGAACTCGTATAATTAATAATATCCCTATTGCATGCCCCGGGACTAGTGCAGACTGTGATCACTGGTCAAGAAATATTTATCCCGGTGGAAACATTGAAGCAAAAAGATTAACATCAATAACAAGTAATAATTGCCTAATCAAATTTATTCCAGAAACAACAGTACGCCAGGATTTAAATAGTTTACAAGCATTTGCTTTAAAAAGTATCGATATTTATCATATTCCAGACAGTAACTTGGTAAAAAGATATAATCTTAATCATGGTTATTTTTTAAATGAAACTAGCCAACCTTCTCAGTTAAAACTTGTATCAGTAGATTTAATTGGCCATTCGTCAATTACTAGTGATTCTATAGTAATGCCTGCATTTTACTCTTTCGAATATGCAAATGAAACTGGAGTCTATCCAAAGTCCACAATGGCAATCGACAGATTTGGATATTATAATGGGAAAAGTTCTAACTCAATGCTATTTGAACAAGGAATTATTAACTACCCAACTTATCCTGTAGCTGCTAACAGAAGTGTTGATTCTGCATTTAGTATAAATGGATTAATGACAAAGTTTATTTACCCAACAGGTGGATTCAGTACATTTGAATACACAAAAAATAAACTAAATATCCCCGGCAATATTTATTCTGAGGTTTTACATACTGGGCTTTTTGTTGTAAATCATGGTGGAAACCCAGAAACCCAGACAGGCACATTAAATATAAATCTTGAACAAGATTTACACATATCTTTTAATCGTGACATCAGTAATTACCCCTTTGGTGTACATAATTTCATTCCAATTCTAAAAATATTTATTCCCGGGGTACCTGATAATGTTCCTCCCATTCCTCCAACACTTATTTATTCAAGTCATTTATTAACTCCATCTTCAAGTAGCAACACTGAAACATTTCACATAACGCCAGGTAATTATTATTATACAGTGAGTTGTGAATTATCGACGATCAGTAGTGATGCAAATATTGAATATATCAAACAAATGAATATCAACCCAGGTATTGATGGTCCCGGAATGAGAATATCCACAATTTTATCATATGATGCTTTAAATTCATCAACTCCCTCAAATACCAGAAAATATAGTTACCCATCATTGGGTAAAGTATTATCCCTTGACGGTTATGGTTTTTCTACTGTTGAGCATAGTGGGGGTAATGGTCAACCCTTATGTCCCATATGGAATTTAACGGAAAATATATTCACATCAAATTATAGCTCACCCATTGCCTCACTTATAAGTAATCAATTTTATTATGATAGTGTAGAAGAAGTGAATTATAATTCGCAGGGGTCTGGAAAAACTATTTATCAATATTCGGGATCTCAAAGCGCAATGGATGTAAACCTAATAAGGCAAACTGATTTCAAATATTTATCGGGGGAATACAAAAAACTACATCAAATAAACAATACTTATATTGGAGTGAACGGTATTAATTTTTATGCATTTATTTACAACCTTACAAATTCTCGTGATGGCTGTGCTGATCCTTTAGCTTTACCATTTACATATATGTATGACACTTTGGATAGATATAAGAAGTATACACCACAGGTATATTCAATAGGAACAGAGTTTAATCGCCTTGTTGCAACAGAAGAAATGAATAGCGATCAAAATGGCAATAATCCACTCATTATCCATACAGATTACTATTATGACAACCCAAATTATACCCAACCCAATAGAATAGTTGTAAAAAACAGCAAGAATGAAATTATTTCAACTCAATTAAAATTCCCATTGGATTACAATATTAGCCCTTGTGCATACCCTTTAAGACAAGAAGCTATGTTTGATTCAATAAGAAATCTTGTTTCCAGTGGCTATCAAAACTGTGTAATAAACAGATATAATGCTGCATTCCCTGTATGGGGCGGTGGAACAGCATCACAAAATGTGCAGAACACAAATTTATTGAATGTATTACGTCAATATAAATGCGAGGCTAATTACAGAAGCCAATATGCATCAGCTCTGACAAATTTGAATTCAATTTACTGTCCTCCAGAAACTTCAAACAATCCACCATTAGCTGCATTGGCATCATTGAGGGCTAACCATATTTTAAATTCGCAAGTTGAGCAAATAGTGTCTTTAAATAAATCCGGGACAGAGTATTTAATTTCAGCCAATAAAAATGATTATGCTCAATATGGCTTTTCAATTATACCACAAGTAGTCTACCAGACCAATAGTTCTGCATCAAATACTACTTTAAATGATTTTAATGCATTGCCAAATATTTACTATGCACCTAGAATTTCATTTATAGGCAACAATCAGGGTAATATAATTGAACAATCGAAATTGAACGATTCTAAATTATCCTATGTGTGGGACTATAATTCAGATTTAGTAGTTGCACAAGTAACAAATGCCTCTGCTCAGGATATTGCATACACTTCTTTTGAATCAAATGGAAATGGGGGGTTTGATTTTGCTTTAGGTAACACAAGTTCTATCGGCAATGCATTTACTGGTAAAAAATATTTCATCCTTAACAGTGGGAATAGTGTTTCAATAAGTAAAATGGATGTAAGTTTTAGTAAAACATATTACATTTCATATTGGAGTAAAAATGGACAATTTGCTGTTACCGGGTCAACGGCTGTTAAAATCGGAAAGACCCTGAATAGTTGGACAAATTATGAGCATTTAGTAAAAAATGTTACTTCTATTGTTATTTCAGGCAATGGTAGTATAGATGAATTGAGATTATATCCGGAAGGTTCTTATATGCAAACGTATTCTTACAATATTATGCTCGGAATAACCGATCAATGTGACCCAAATAATCACCGAACAACTTATGAGTATGATCCCTTGGGCCGGCTGTATATTATTCGTGATGAAAATGGAAGTATTATTAAGCAATATGACTATCAGTATAGGTTTGACCCAATAAATGGAATAAACACTAACCCTGATTGGCAAAACACATTAAATACAAGGTGTAAACCATGTCCTGCGAACAATTCGTATATTTCTAACATACTGCAACAAGAACAAAAGGATATAAATCTACATAGCCCTTCATACAACCAAGTGAGATTTATTGATATTGGGCCCAGTGCCGCTTGCGATGTAAATGCCTCTTGGGAAAATTATGTACCCGCAAATATTAGATGCCATTTAAACAGTTATAATCAAAATACAGGCGAACAAGAACAGCTACAAATTGATAATAACCCTTGCAGTATTACCTATGGCCAAACAAGATGGCAAATATTTGGAATAAATTATACAATATGTCCTTTGCCACCAACATGCAATACCAGCAATTGTGTTGGAGTGGATAAGAAATGTATTAATAATTACTGTGTGACAGGAACTAAAGTTTATACAGCATCGGTATATAGCAAATTAATACCTGGTTGGGTTTGTACTTATCATTATCACTGGAATGATGGCAGTAATGGACCTGACTACACGGAAGTGTCAGCTAATCCATGCAATACCACTGATTAACTTAATAAATTATTTTAAAATGAAAATGATTGGAACTTTTTTGGCTGTTTGCTTTTTTGGGATTTTTTCGTCCGGTATTTACAATCAGCATTTTACTGCCTTATCTGGCAATGAGGTATATCTATCTCAATACGAGGGGAAAAAAATGCTTCTTGTAAACATGGCATCTGAGAGTGAATATGCTGCAGTGCAAATTCCTCAATTGGAAACTCTGTATCAACTATATAAAGATAGTTTAGTTGTAATTGGATTTTTTTCAAACGATTATGGCCATGAGCCCAGAAATAATACTGAATTAAAACTTCTATTACAGGATACGTATCATACTACATTTCCTGCTTCACAAATTATGGGAGTTCGAGATAGTACAGGGCACACACATTTACTTTATCAATGGCTACAAATGCAATCTGAGAATAATAATTCAAATATTAAAGTAAAAAATGATTTCCAAAAATATTTAATTAACACTGATGGCAATATAATTGGAATTTTTTCAGCAAGAATTAATCCAATGGACTCAACTATTAGAAATGCGATTTTACAATAATTAATTATAGGTAACATAATATTGAATACTTATGCGATTTCAAATAACAATTTTGCTTGTCATTTCGAGTTTTATATCTGCTATTGCTCAATATCCAAGTACTAGTAGAGTAAATTATATAAGGGAGTGGACCCCAAACACTCCTATCAGTGATGCATCTCTTGTTCCCTCGAGAGTAGTTGAAGAAGTAAGGACTTTGACTAGTTACTTGGATGGATTGGGTCGGCCAATTCAAACAGTGTTGAAACAAGAGTCTACTACAAAAAAAGATAAAGTAAAGTTTAATTTATATGATAATTATGGCAGAGAAAGCTTGCAATATTTATCATTTATATCCACTCAAACACCTGGAGGAACTGAAATTATTAATGATGGAAATTTCAAAATGGACCCCTTGCAGCAACAGCAATTATTCATGAGTACTGCATTTCAGAATCAAGGGGAAGATTTTTTCTTTAGCCAAACAGATTACGAAAATTCACCATTGGGTAGGCCTCAAAAATCATTTGCTCCTGGTGTAAATTGGGTTGGCACTAAGGGCTCGATGGTTGAACGATCTGTTGAACAACAATACTTTCTTAATACCGCATTAGATTCTGTAAATATATTTTCCGTTAATCTTGCATTGAGGAGTATACCAACAAATGATGGGTTCTATCCAGCTGGGGTTTTGATAAAAAATATAACAATTGATGAGAATGGAAAAACCGTTGTGGAATTTAAGGATAAGAATGGAAGAGTCGTATTGAAAAAGGTGCAACTTGCCGGAAATCCGGGCAATGGTTATACTGGCTGGCTTAGCACATTTTATATTTATGATGATCTTGGTCGTTTAAGATTTGTGATTCCACCTAAAGCAACAGATTTGTATTTAGGAGGCACAAATTTGTCGATCTTTGTAAATGAGCTTTGTTTTTTTTATGATTATGACAGTAGAAATAGAATGATCATAAAAAAAGTACCCGGTGCAGCTGAAGTTTCAATGGTTTATGATGCCCGTGATAGATTGATCATGACCCGAGACGGAAATTTAACCACTACAGGCAAATGGCTCGTTACTGAATATGATGCTTTGAATCGGCCTAAAAGAACAGGTCTTTTCAATGACAGCCATGATTACGCTTATCATGCTTCGCTTGCTGAAAATAGTATCAATTACCCTGCACCTAGCCCCGGCAGTGGATATGAAGTGTTGACCGAGAATTATTACGATGACTACACATGGGTATCAGGTAGCGGAACCAGCTTGTCATCTTCAATTGATCCAACATATTTAACCAATGGAAGCTATTTTGTAACTACGTATAATATCGCACCTTATTTTTCTCTGCCACTCTCAGTCAATTATGGAACCAGGGGGCTCAGTACCGGGTCAAAGGTTAAAGTGCTCGGTACTAGCAGTCAGTACCTTTATACCGTGATGTTTTATGATGATAGGAACAGGCCCATTCAGGTTCAAAGTATTAATGCATCCGGTGGAAAGGATATTATTACTACCCAGTACGATTTTAGTGGTAAGCCTCTTCGAAATTTACTACAGCACCAAAAAAATGGAAGCAATGCTCAATCACATTTGGTATTAACCAAAATGGACTATGATCATGCAGGGAGGCTGCTAACTATAAAGAAATCGGTTAATAGCAATATCGGCACAGCAACGGTAGTGGTTCCGGAAAAAACCATTGTACAAAACAGTTACGATGAGCTGGGCCAGCTAAAAACAAAAAAAATTGGTACCAAGCCAGGTTCTACTTCCGAACTTGAAACACTGAACTACGATTATAATATCCGGGGTTGGATGCTCGGGATGAACCGCGATTTTGTAAAAGACGTTAATAGTACGAACTATTTTGGTTTCGATCTGGGTTATGATAAACCGGCAAGTTTGATCAGTGGAACCAACTATGCAAATCCACAGTATAATGGAAATATTGAGGGCACTATCTGGAAAAGTAAGGGAGATAATGAAAAACGGAAATATGATTTCATATATGATAACGTAAATCGTTTAACCGGTGCAAATTTTACAGAAAATCTTCCGGGCGATGTTACACCCAATGTAAATTTTAATGTTGAAAATCTAACATACGATGCCAATGGCAATATTTTAACTATGAGGCAAAAAGGGTTAAAATTGAATACCAGTGAATTTATAGATAAGCTATTGTATAACTATACACTCAATAGTAATAAGTTGCTCAACGTAATAGATAGCGCTAATGAAGCAACTACAAAATTAGGAGACTTTAGGGCTTCTACACTTTATCAGCTAGCTGTTCCGGTAAAAAATAGTACAACTGTTGATTATACCTATGATGTAAACGGGAATATGGTTATTGATAAAAATAAGGATATATTTTCCGCTTCATCGAATGGCATTGTTTACAACCATCTGAATTTACCCCAATCAATTAATGTAACCGCAAAAGGCACTATCGTTTATACATATGATGCTGCCGGAAACAAATTAAGGAAGCTCACCACCGACAATACCGTTTCACCGGCAAAAATTACCAGCACTGATTATATTAATGGCTTTGTATACGAAAATGATGTTTTGCAGTTTATTCCGCATGAAGAAGGTCGTATACGTTTTATACCGGCTGTTGGTACCGGACAGCCATCATTTGCATTCGATTATTTTGTTAAAGACCACCTGGGCAATGTTCGAATGATGTTAACGGAAGAGCAGCAACAGGATATCTACCCTGCGGCAACACTGGAACCAAGTTTGATCAATACTGAGAGTAATTATTACACAATTGACCAGAGTAAACTGTCGCTAAAATCATCAATAGCTGGGATGCAGAATATTAATTACCCGAATAACAATGGTATACAAAATAATAACCCTGCTTGCGGATCAGGTACACTATGCACTACTGATAATAGTACAAAATTGTACCGCTTAAATAGCAATGAAGCCAAAACTGGATTAGGCATTACACTAAAAGTGATGGCAGGCGATAAGCTTGATGTATTGGGTAAAAGCTATTATTTTCAAAACAATCCGGGCAGTAGCTATAATAATAACCTGCCCATTATTGACTTATTAACAGCATTTTTAAATGCCCCGACAGCTGGAGCTACGGCAATTCATGGAATAGTAACTCCTTATGCCATTAACACCCCAGCAGGTGTGGCCGGTATTAATAGTATGATGAGCCAGCAAAATAGTCAGAGCCAGTCATCGCCATTAAAGCCAAGGGCATTTGTTAATGTAATATTTTTCGATGAACAGTTTAATGCTGTTGATTTTAGGGTGAGCATGGTGGGTGATAATAGTGCGTTAAAAGAACACTTCCCTGACCTGCAAAATTTAACAGTACCAAAAAATGGTTTTGTGTATATTTACTGTAGCAACGAAACACCCGTTGATGTGTTCTTTGATAATATTCAGGTTGTTCATACCAGGGGCCCAATTTTAGAAGAAACTCATTACTACCCATTCGGGTTAACAATGGCGGGGAT
>Ga0194037_1003250_pt1 | contig 10184 bp, 8 predicted proteins | sample JunL306m_MetaG_FD_148653 | JGI IMG/M metagenome (GOLD analysis project Ga0194037, IMG submission 148653) | Anoxic zone freshwater microbial communities from boreal shield lake in IISD Experimental Lakes Area, Ontario, Canada - Jun2016-L304-6m | ecosystem: Environmental > Aquatic > Freshwater >...
ACGTTCGGGCGAAACATCGGAAACTATATTTTTAGTGAAAATGCCTTTTCTGGCTATTTCAATGGCATCGCTGTCCAAATCGGAAGCAAAAATCTGTAATGATATATTCCTGCGGTTTTTAAGCTTTTCCACCGATTCTTTGAATAAAATTGCTAGTGAATATGCCTCTTCGCCGGTAGAACAACCAGCCACCCAAGCACGCATCACAGCACCATCAGGCATTTCGTTCAATAAATCAGGAAAGATGGTTGCTTCTAATTTTTCCCACACGGCAGTGTCCCTAAAAAAACTTGTAACGCCTATCAGCAGTTCTTTGAAAAGAATTTCTACCTCCTTGGGATTTTCTTGCAAAAAGCGGACATAATTTTCAAGTCGGTCAATTTGATGAACTCCTTTGCGCCTCTCGATGCGACGAAACAGGGTGTTTTTTTTATACATCGAAAAATCATGTCCCGACTGTTCACGCAGCAGAATTATAATTTTATCGATATTACTTTTATTTTTCACCTCCACTTCTGCATCTAAATTGATTGTTGGAATAAACTTCATAAATTCTATCAACTTTAATGGCAGCTGATTGGCTGGAGCTACTATGTCCACTATAACCGATTCGATGGCCGAACGTGGCATACTGTCAAATTTTGCCGTACTTGGATCCTGAACCAGAACCACACCATTTTTTTCTTTTATGGCTTTAATGCCAAGGGTACCATCGGAGCCCATACCCGAAAGAATAATGCCAACACTCTTATCCAGCCTGTCTTGTGCCAACGAACGGAAAAAATAATCAATTGGAAGGCGCAGTCCACGTGTTTCAATAGGCTCAAAAAGATACAAAGTATCTTTCAGAATCGACATACTTTTGTTGGGTGGAATTATATAAACGCAGTTCGGTTTCACTTTGAGTTGATCGGTAGCTTGCATAACCTTCATGGCCGTAAACCGTTGCATCAGTTCGGGCATAATACCATTGTGGGTAGGGTCAAGATGCTGAATCACAACGAATGCCATGTTATTGTTGAGAGGCATATTTTCGAAAAAAGATTCCAATGCTTCCAATCCGCCAGCCGATGCACCAATTGCCACAATCAGAAAATCAGGCACAAGGTTCTTTGATATTTTCACTTCGGATTTTGGTGGTAAAATGTCATTTTCTATTACAGGCGTTTGAGATTCATCATTTTGTTTTTCGGGTAATTGGGAGGGTAAAATCTTGTTTTTCATATGTTTTTTTTAAGAATAACATTTAGTCTTGGAAAATCAACTGTTTGACAGGCAAAGGTGTTTTTTACTTCTGAGCTACAATTTCAAAATTAGCTAACAATCTGATTGAAATATATAAAATTCATATTTATTGATTCAAAGAAAACCAAAAATCAGACAAGCCATATCGCAAGAATTTATGGCTTTACTTAGCACAAAAATAAATACTATGCAGGCTCTAAAGTGTTTATTTTACAAGAAATTTTCGTTCTATGAAAAAGCATTTTACAGCAAGGAGATGATGTCAGTTATAGACTACAAATTTCATTTAATTCTAGACCTTTTTGAAGCGAAAAAACCTAAATTAAATCACTATAACTTACAATACAAGATGCTAAAATACGAAATAATTTTTGTTCGCCAATAAAAACAACATAAAAAAAATATTGAAGCACTTAATATATTGATTTTCAATATAATAAAATGAGCATTTTAGAATTAAATTATGAATATAACCCCATTTTTTAAGTAGTAATTTGTTTGAAACAAATAAAATAATTTACATGCTCTGCTAGAATTATTACTACTTACATTGCTGGCATAATGTTACAGTATTTCGATTAAATGTTGCTATATATTATATTTTTGAACTTCCCATATATAATTTCAACAAAAATCATTCTAGGTCTTATTTTCAAAAATTACATTATCTTTGTGGTCATTTGAATGAAGTAAACGCTGATTCATTGCGCCAAACCTGTTTATGTTAAAGCAACAATTACAACAAAAGTTACAACAGAAACTGTCGCCTGCTCAAATTCAGGTCATTAAAATGCTCGAAGTACCTACTTTGGAGCTAGAGGAGCGCATCCGGCAAGAATTGGAAGAAAACCCAGCACTGGAGGAGGGCGCAGATGCTGACAAAGAAAATGACGACGAAGATGAATTTAGTTTGGATGATGGCGGCAACAACGACGATGTAGATTTTGACGAATATATGGCCGACGACGACATCCCAGATTACAAGCTGAAAGCCAATAATACTTCAAAAGACGATAAACATGAAGACATTCCTTTTTCGGTAGGAATGACCTTTCACGAATACTTAATTGACCAGATTGGTCTGTTGCAACTAACTGAAAAAGAACGACTACTGACTGAATATGTGATTGGGAATATAGATGACGAAGGTTATCTCAGACGGATGCCAGAAGCCATGGTGGACGACATCGTTTTTCAGGCAGGTGTGCAAACCACCGATGCGGAAATGATGCGCATTATCAATTTGGTGCAGCAATTGGATCCAGCCGGAGTGGGTGCATGCAATCTGCAAGAATCGCTAAAACTGCAGCTTGAACGCAGAGATCCAACACCTTCTGTTTTATTGGCTAGACGATTGATAAACGAATACTTTGATGATTTTTCCAAAAAGCACTACGACAAAATCAAGCTTAGTTTGGATATGGATGATGAAATGCTAAAAAAAGTGTTGACTGAAATTATTCGTCTCAATCCTAAACCAGGAAATGCGTGGGGTGGCAATATTTTGGAGAAATCAATGTCCACCATTGTGCCCGATTTTATTTTGGAAAACGATGAGAATCACCTTACTGTACACCTCAATAACAGCAATATACCTGAATTGCGGGTGAATACCACCTACAACGAAATGTTTCAGGATTTTGCTGGGAACAAGCAAAATCAGAGTCGCGAAATGAAAGACGCGGTAATGTTTGTGAAACAAAAAATTGATTCGGCACGCTGGTTTATTGATGCCATCAAACAGCGACAAAACACTTTGCTCACCACCATGATGTGCATCGTGAATTTTCAGAAAGCATTTTTTATCGAAGGCGATGATACTTACTTGAAACCTATGATATTGAAGGATATAGCCGACATAACCGGCTATGATATTTCTACCATTTCTAGAGTGAGCAACAGCAAATATATACAAACTGAATTTGGCATTTTTCCTGTAAAATATTTCTTCTCAGAATCGATGACCAACGACTCTGGCGAAGAAGTTTCGACTCGAGAAATTAAGCAAATCCTAACCGAATGCATAAATAATGAGGACAAACAGAAACCAATTACCGACGAAGCATTAGTGCTTGTACTCAAAACCAAAGGTTACATTATTGCCAGAAGAACCATAGCGAAATACCGTGAACAATTAAGTATTCCGGTGGCTAGAATGCGGAGAGAAGTTTAATTCAGTTGACAGTTAGCAGTCAACAGTGAGCGGTTATTAGTTAACAATAGTATAAGTCTGGAGACCGTAGACTGGAGTCTGGAGACCTTTGACCTTTGACTTTAGACCTTAGACATAAAAAAAAACATGAGAACATTTTATAAAATAATTTCCCTGGTTTTTCAGCCACTTTTGATGCCAACTTTTGGTATGTTGTTGTTGATGAACATGGATGTATTTTCTTCACTTCCAAGCTATTGGCGTTGGATTGCTATTGGTGGAACCTTCTTGTTCACGGCTTTGCTTCCTGCAGTTCCAATTTTGCTAATGTTGCGCCGAGGTGAGCTACACGATTTATTTATTTCCAGACGTGAGGAGCGCACCATGCCGTATCTTTTTTCGTTTATGGCGTATTTCTTCTGGTCGCTATTTTTGTGGCGCACCATGCAATTTCCGATGTTTATTGTCAGCATGGGCATTGGTTCTGCAGTATCCATTTTTATCATTATATTAATCAACCTAAAATGGAAAATTAGTGCTCACTTGGCTGGAATTGGAGGCTTAACCGGTGCCATTTTTGGTGTTTGCTATCGCGTAGCCATTAATCCATTGTGGTTTTTGGTGTTAATTATCACTATCTCTGCATTGGTAGCCATATCACGCATTGGACTTAGAGCACACACCCCAGGTCAGGTTTTTGCAGGTTTTTTGGTTGGCTTTTTTGCGATATTTCTGCCTTGCATCTTTTTTTAGCGAACCCCAAGCGTCCAACCGATTTTTTGCGGTTTGACGCATTGATGATATAAACACAACCTGACAATATAAAATTAAAGTCCTTTATGACCGAACCAAATTCCGAAATTCTCATTTATCAAAACCCCGAAGGTAGCATTAAAATTGATGTTAAACTCGAAGAAGAAAGCGTTTGGCTGAGTCAAAGTCAACTCTGTGAATTATTTCAGAAATCGAAAGCAACTGTTAGTGAACACATTAAAAATGTGTTTGAAGAAGGAGAACTTGAGGAAAAAGTGGTTGTTCGGAAATTCCGAACAACCACTCAACACGGTGCTATAGCAGGTAAGACACAAGAAATCGAAGTAAATGCTTACAATCTCGATGTAATTATATCGGTAGGTTATCGTGTTAAATCACAGCAAGGCACAAAATTTCGTATTTGGGCTACGCAAAGGCTTAAAGAATACATTATCAAAGGCTTTACGTTGAACGACGACCGTTTTAAATCGGGCAATTCGATGAATTATTTTATCGAATTGCAAGAGCGCATTCGTGAAATTAGAATTTCGGAGCGGTTTTTCTACCAAAAAATTAAAGATATTTATACAACTAGCATTGATTATGATGCAAAAGATGAAAGGACGATTGGATTCTTCAAAGTAATACAAAACAAACTGTTATGGGCAATAAGTAAACAAACTGCTGCCGAATTGGTTTATCGAAGAGTAGATGCCTCGCTGCCATTAATGGGAATGCAATCCTATGACAAAAAAAGCTCATTGTCAGTAAAGAAAGCAGATATCAGCATTGCTAAAAACTATCTAAAAGAAGATGAAATTAAGTTGCTCGGTTTATTGGTAGAACAGTATTTGGCTTTTGCCGAGACAATGGCACAGCAGCAAACACCGATGTACATGGCGGATTGGGTGCAAAGGTTGGATGCAATTCTTCAATTGAACGGAAGAGAATTACTAGACCATGCCGGAAAAATAAGCCACGATAAAGCCTTGGAAAAATCGAATGATGAATTTCAAAAATACAAAGTTGTACAACAAGAAATTGAAAGAGAGCTAAGCTTAAAAGAAATTGAAGAAGATATTAAAAGTCTGAAAATAAAATAATTACAAACAATAGAATTAAACCAAAGTCTTTGGTCCTTTGACTTTAGACATTAGACAACAAAAAATGATAACGATAGACCAACTGAAAAATGTGTTGGAGCGCGAGGATGCACTGAGGAGGTACCTTTGACGTGGACACGAAGCTTATACAGATAGAAGAAGAAGAGTTACGCACGCAAGTGCCTGGTTTTTGGGACGATGCAAAAGCGGCTGAAATCCAAATGCGTAAAGTGAGAGAACTGAAAAACTGGGTGATTGGATACAATGAAGTGAAAACTGCCGTTGATGAACTCCAACTGACTTACGATTTTTACCGCGAGGAAGCCATGACCGAAGAGGAAGTGGACGAAGCTTACCGACTGGCCATGGAATTGGTGGAAACGCTGGAAATGAAGAACATGCTTTCGCACGAAGAGGACAAGTTGGGGGCGGTTATTAAAATTGTGGGCGGTGCCGGTGGTACCGAAGCGCAAGATTGGGCGCAGATGCTGTTCAGAATGTACCAACGTTGGTGCGAACGACAAGGCTACAAGTGCGAAATTACCAACATTCAGGAAGGTGAAGAAGCTGGTATCAAATCAGTTACCATGCAAATTGAAGGCGAAATGGCCTATGGTTACCTCAAGAGCGAAAACGGTGTGCATCGTTTGGTGCGGGTTTCTCCGTTTAACGCACAAGGCAAGCGTATGACCTCATTTACTTCTGTTTATGTGGTGCCATTGGTGGATGACACCATTGAAATCAACATCAATCCGGCCGATATTACCTGGGACACTTTCCGCTCGTCGGGTGCAGGTGGACAGAATGTGAACAAGGTGGAAACCGGTGTGCGGGTGCATTACAAATACCGCGACGAGGAAACAGGCGAAATGAAGGAAATAGCGATTGAAAATACCGAAAGCCGCTCGCAGTTTGGCAACAAAGACAATGCGATGCGACTCTTGAAATCAATGCTTTACGACATGGAACTTGCCAAACGGCGCGTTGCATCTGCAAAGGTGGAAGCTGGCAAGAAGAAAATTGAATGGGGTTCGCAAATTCGTAGTTACGTGTTTGACGACCGCCGCGTGAAAGACCACCGAACCAACTACCAAACTTCAAATGTTCAGGCAGTTATGGATGGCGATATCGATGCTTTTATCAAAGCGTATTTGATGGAATTTCCTGATTAAAACTATAAATTGAACCATTATTTAAGCGTATTTGATTCTAATAATTAGAATCAAATGCGCTTTTTTTCTACTTTTGCCGTTATATGATTTATAATAAAGTAAAACCAACTTTGCAATGAAAAAATTCATTCTTATTTCACTTATACTTCTCAATATCAGTATAATTTACGGTAAAGATTTCAGCAAAATTGACAACCAATCCAAAACCGTTCCCAGTAACCTAAAAACCGCAGAAGAAATTGCAAAATATCTGACTCAAAACATCACTTCGCCCACCGAAAAAGCACGAGCCATTTATATTTGGATTGCCCATAATATCAAATACGATTTGGCTAAGCTGAATTCAAATTCCACTTATTTTAATTCGCAAGAACTGGTGGATGATGTTTTGAAAAACCGAAAAGGAGTTTGTGCCAATTATGCCCAATTGTTTCACTCATGCTGTCAATCCGTTGGTGTTCAATCGTATGTAATTAATGGTTATACAAAACAGGATGGAAAAATGGCAAATATTAGTCACGCTTGGAATGCCGTGAAAATCGATAAGCAGTTTTACTGTATTGACATAACTTGGGCTGCCGGATATCTTGATGCTGGAAAATATGTGCATTCATTTAGAGATGAATTCTTTATGATAAAACCGGCAGTATTTATCAAAACGCACATTCCTTTCGACCCAATTTGGCAGTTTTTCAACAATCCCATCTCGAATTCAGATTTTGAGAAAAGTGATTTCTCGAAATTGCAAATGGCATCAAACTTTAATTTCAATGACTCAATCGCTCTTCTTGAAAAATTAAATCCATTGGATAAAATGGTTCGGGAGAATCGTCGCATCTTTCATTGTGGGATAACAAATCCGTTGATTGAAGCTCAATTTACTTATAATCAAAAGAGTATTGAGAATTTTAAATACAATAAATTGGTTGTAATGATGCAGAATTCACAAGATTTATTCAATAAAAGCGTGGCGGATTTCAACTTTTATATTCTTTCAAAAAACAAACAATTTGAAAATATGAGCTTGAAGGATGAAAAAATTACAGCGATGCTGGCAACATCCCGACAGAATATGGAATCGGCCGAAAATATCTTAAAAGGAATTTATTCCAATAATTCAGAAATGAATAATTCGATGAAAGAAATGAAAACCGCTATTGAAAATTTAAAGTCAAAGCTTGAAAACGAAGACGAATTTGTGAAGAAATATATTAAAACCTGGACGCCGTTAAGGAAACTTTTATTTGTAACCATTAGACAATAAACTTAGTTAAATCAACATTTTAGACACCTGAGTTAAACAACTTTTCAAATTCCTTATCGTTTAGTTTTCATATTTATAATCAACACAAAAAAATATGAGTCAAAAAAGAAAGAATTTAATTGGTTTTTCATTGCTACTAGCTATAATATCATTTGTCGGTTTTGGTTGTACAACTGCCGCAGTTACTTCATCAGATGCAGTACCGACTGTTACATCAGGCCTTCTGATTTCTGCCACAACTAGCTCGTCTGGTGGTCAATATGCTCCAAAAAATGTTGTAGCCATCTGGGTGACTGACAATTCAGATAAGTTTGTAAAAACGCTTTATGTAAAAGCTGCTGTGCGAGTTAGCGATTTGATCAAATGGAGATCGGTTTCTAGTTCCAATAAAACAGACGCCATTACAGGAGCTACCCGCGATGGTCATGGCACCATTTATGCAACTTGGAATGGAACCGATATCAATAAAAAAGTAGTGGCTGACGGTACCTACAAAGTTTGGATGGAAATGACAGAAAATTCGGGAGCTGGCCCAAACACCTCGTTCACTTTTGTGAAAGGTACAGCTAATCAAACCATTACACCAGCAAATGGAGCTAATTTCACGAATATCACTTCCAATTGGATGCCATTATAGAATTATTAAACACGTTATTAAAACCTGAGTTGATGAAATAGATTTACTAGTTTTTTATTCTTCAATCAATCACAAAACAAATAAACAGTATGAAAAAAAACAGTAGATTTTCAATTCTAAAAACCGTATCATTCGTAATTGCTGTTTTAGTTTTTGCAGCATGCACAAGTACAAAACTAGCTCCTGTGTTAACCACTACTGCTGTTACTGAAATAGCTTCAGGAACTGCAACTTCGGGTGGAAACATAAGTTCAGACGGTGGTGCAAGTATAACAGAACGTGGCGTTTGCTGGAATACAGCCGCCAATCCTACAATTAACAATTCTAAAACATCAAATTCATCAGGCTCGGGAATATTTACAAGTTCGTTAACCGGATTAAAGGCAAGCACAACTTATCATGTACGTGCTTATGCAACAAACAGCGAAGGAACTTCCTATGGTGAGGAGTTTACATTTACCACTTTGCAGGCTACTGCTCCGGTTTTGACAACTTCTGCAACAACTAATATTGCTGCAACCACCGCAACATCTGGCGGAAATATAACAAGTGATGGAGGTTCAACATTAACTGCAAAAGGAGTTTGCTGGAGTACTACAACAAATCCAACCATTACCAATAGCAAAACTTCTGAAGGAACAACAATTGGAACTTATATCAGTAGCGTTACCGGACTTACGGCCACAACCACTTATTATTTAAGGGCTTATGCCACAAATTTGATTGGAACAACTTATGGCAATGAAATTACGATGACAACTACTGCAGTTCCGCCTAAAACAGCAGGTACTTTTACAATAAGTACAGCAACTAGCACTGCTGGAGGAAATTATGCACCCAACCATGTACTAGCTTTTTGGATAGAAAATAATTCGGGAGTATTTGTCAAATCATTGCTTGTATTCGCTGCTGCACGAAAAGCAGATTTGACCTACTGGATTTATAATTCAACCGGAAACACAACCAATGCTACAACAGGTGCTACACAATCGATTTATGCTACGCGCACATGTTCTTGGAATGGTACAAATGTGAGTGGGGCAATAGTAGAGGATGGAACATACCGAATCTGCATGGAATTAACAGATAGAAATGGTACAGGAAATTTTTCTTACTTCAATTTTACAAAAGGAGCTGTAGCACAAACCCAAGCCCCTGCAAATGTTTCAAGTTTTTCGAACATTTCATTAAAATGGACACCTAATTAATTGAAAAAATGTTATACTGTCAATAAAAAAGTCTAATATCTTACTCTCACCCATGCATTTATATCAATGTATGGGTGTTTTGATTTTATTCGTTGGAAATAGCTAATCATAAGCGTGAATTGTCTAATTTTGCAGTCACGTCAATATCAAAAAGAAAATTGTTTGCATGCAAATTGTCAAAATCAACAATTCCAAACAGCGTAAAGACTTAATTGCGTTATACATTGAAGCTTTCTCAACTGGTTTGTCAAAACAATACATTGATACAGTAGTGTTAAATCAATATATTGATGAAATTCTGACGGAAGGATATGCGTTACTTGCGGTTGAGAATTTGCAGGTAATGGGTGCAATTTTGTGCTGTCCATTAAAACTTGACAAGGCCGTTCCACCTGAGATTTACAAAAACTTTCCGCTTGATAAATGCGTATACGTGGCAGAAATGATGGTGACAGAATCAGCACGTGGTATGGGAATTGGGACAAAATTATTGAATGAATTTTTCCAAACAGTTGATAAATCGATTTTCACAGATGCTTTTATTCGGGTTTGGGATGAAAACGTGGGAGCCATTTCATTATATCAAAAGGTTGGTTTTGAGCAAATTGCCAATATTGAACAAACAAAGACGAAAGCGGACGGGAACGGAA
>Ga0194037_1003251_pt1 | contig 10182 bp, 8 predicted proteins | sample JunL306m_MetaG_FD_148653 | JGI IMG/M metagenome (GOLD analysis project Ga0194037, IMG submission 148653) | Anoxic zone freshwater microbial communities from boreal shield lake in IISD Experimental Lakes Area, Ontario, Canada - Jun2016-L304-6m | ecosystem: Environmental > Aquatic > Freshwater >...
TTGCTCGACTCTGAAAAAGCCGAAAGAAAACAAGAGCAAGATAATAAACGTGAAGCCGAACAAGCCAAAGAAAAGCCTCGTGTAGTTCCTCCTGATTTTGAAAAATACATCAAACAAAAAAACAAGGAGAAAGAATTATTGGAAACCATCCCCGCTGACTTGCAACCTTACTATAAAGAAAAAGCGAAAGAGTATTTTAATAAGATTGGGGATAGCAAATGAGGTAATCTGTTAATTGGTTGATTTGATAATTAATAAATTTTTTTCTACAAACTGGTCACTTTTACAGAGCTGTATTATTTTTTAAATTGGATGTCTGGTAAATATTTTTTTTGTCATCCATAAACGGGTCGCTCCTATGGAGCTAATTTATCCATATTATTCATTTTCTACAAACAGGTCGCTCCTCTGGAGCTAATGTTTGATAACACAAAGCACCTCTATGTATCCTGCTCCGGAGGAGCTGCCTGTTTGTAACATTCATGAAAGGAAAAAACTTAGCTCCATAGGAGCGCCCTGAAAATTTTTTGGGAATTTAATTTTTGTATATGGTCGTACCACGGAAGACATCTAAAAAATAATCAAATGTTTTGCGATTAGATTATAAACTAATTCAACCCCACCGCACTTTTTGCTCTGGTAATTGGCAGTTTCAAAGTTTTAATTTTATCAAAACCTCCCCATACATTTTTTACTCTCAAAAATCCTTTCGACCTTAAAAACGATGCTGCAATCATTGATCGATAACCACCTGCGCAATGAACTAAATATTCTTTTTCGGGATCAAGTTTTGAGAAATCATTCTTCAAATTATCTAAAGGAAAATTTACTGCTTTTGATAAATGCTCGTCATTAAACTCACTGCATTTCCTAACATCAAGAATAGTTGTTTCGGTATGTTTTGCATCCAATTCAAATTCTTCATCATCGATCGAAATTACCATATCAAAACGTTTGTTGGCATTTCTCCATGCTTCAAAACCTCCATCCAAAAACCCGAGAATATTATCAAAACCAACACGTGCCAATCGTTCGACACTTTCCTTTTCTTTTCCGATTTCTGAAACAATAATTACCGGCTTAGAAATATCAAGAATAGTTGCAGCCCATATTGCATACTGTCCGTTCAATCCAAAATTTATTGATTTAGAAATAAATCCGTTTTCAAAAACATCACAAATTCGGGTATCAATAATTGTTGCATCTTTTTTTAATGCTTCTTCAAATTCATTAACCGAAAGGGCTTTCATTCCTTTTTCCATTAACTCATCAATTGGTAAATATCCTAGTTTATTTAAAGCAACATCTTTAAAAAAATATGCTGGTGCAGGCAATATGCCATCAGTAACTTTTACAATAAATTGTTCTTTGCTCATTTGTTGCAAAGCATAATTCCTGTGCTTCTGTTCTCCAATTGTAGAGAATGTTTCTTTGCCAATATTTTTTCCGCAAGCACTTCCTGCTCCGTGTGCCGGATATACAATTACATCATCTGCAAGCTTCATTATTTTGTTATGCAATGAGTCGTATAACATTCCCGCTAATGTTTCTTTACTCATCAAGCCGTCCAACAAATCCGGTCTACCAACATCACCAACAAATAAAGTATCGCCTGTAAAAAGTGCGTGGTCTTTACCCTTTTCATCTTTCAATAAATAACAACTTGATTCGGGTGTGTGACCGGGTGTATGCAATAATTTTATTTTTATTTTTCCAACAGAAAACTCTTCATCATCTTTTGCAATATGAGATTTGTAACCGGGTTGAGCAGTTGGTCCGAATACAATTAATGCTGCTGTTTTTTTTCCAAGATCAATATGACCGCTAACAAAATCGGCATGAAAATGTGTTTCAAAAATATATTTGATTGTTGCCTTTCGTGATTGAGCCAACTCAATATATTCATGATAATCGCGCAATGGATCGATGATAGCTGCCTCGCCATCTGATTCGATATAATAGGCAGCTTGCGCTAAACAGTTGGTATAAAGTTGTTGAATAAACATGGGTTATAAATTATTGAAATGATTTAACGATAAAACAAAAATTAAAGCAACATCTATTTTTTATTTGGTATAGTTCCAACAAAATCTTTTAAGTAAAATGGTTCGAAATAGGCGACATCTTCAAATTGCTTTTCGAGAAATATTTTTTGTGCAATGCCGTTCATATTTATAGCAGAACATTTTATGTCGTCAATAAATTTCGCATTTGGGTGAGTGAAAATATTTTTGCATTTAGCACTTCCGTTTCCAAAAAAATACACTTCCGAAATTTCAAGCAAATCAGCAAATGAATTTTCATCAATTATTTTTGCTTCAGTTTTTTTAACACTATTCATCTGACCATCGAATACCGCACAATACACTTCCATTCTTCTGGCATCCAACATCGCACAAAAATTTGCATTTTGACTTTTAATATTTTTAATTGTTTCGTGAGCTAGAGATTCTAAAGTATTTATTGCCAACAAAGGAATATCCAAAGCATAACACAACCCTTTAGCCGTGCTTACTCCAACACGTAAACCGGTATAACTTCCCGGACCTTTACTTACAGCAATAGCATCCAAATTTTTTAATTCAATGTTGGCATCTTTCATCACAGCTTCAATCAATAAAGTTATTTGCGAAGCATGAGCATTGCCTTCGTGATTTTCCCGAAGCGCAATCAATTTGTCATCTTGCAATAAAGCAACAGAACAAATTTCAGTAGCGGTTTCTATACAAAGGATGTTGAACATGCAGCAAACATAAACAGGTTTTAATAGAAGTAGAAATCAATCTCCATTTTTAAAAGATGCCCTTTCAACAATTTAAAAAATAAATGCTCGCTGTTTGATGATATTTAATAAATTCGCATTTACCGCATATGACCAAACGTTGGATACATAAACCCGAACCGGATTCAGAAATTGTTGAAAAACTTTCAACAGCACTGAATATCAATAGGATTTTGTCCGGTGTATTGGCTCAACGCGGATTAAAAACTTTTGAGTGTGGCCGAAAATTTTTCCGCCCACAATATGCCGATTTGCATGATCCGTTTATTATGAAAGGAATGGACATTGCCTTAACAAGAATCGACAAGGCCATTGCCAACAATGAGAAAATTTTAGTATACGGAGATTATGATGTTGATGGCACTACAGCAGTAGCAACAGTTTACGCTTTTTTTGCCGAGCGTTATCCCAACATGGATTTTTATATTCCGGATCGTTATAGCGAAGGATATGGAATTTCTTTAAAAGGAATTGACTGGGCTTCCGAAAATAATTTCTCTCTCATCATCGCTTTAGATTGCGGAATAAAAGCAGTGGATAAAATTGCTTATGCAAACGAAAAAAATATTGATTTCATAATTTGTGATCACCACTTACCGGGTGATGAAATTCCGGCAGCTATAGCTATTTTAAATCCCAAGCAAAAGGATTGTATTTATCCATTCAAAGAATTATCCGGATGCGGCATTGGTTTAAAACTGATACATGCTTATAGCATCAAACATAAAATCGATTTTAAAGCTGTTGAACAATTTATGGATCTTGCTGCCATCAGCATTGCATCCGATTTGGTTCCTATAGAAGATGAAAATAGAGTGATCGCTCATTTTGGTTTAGTGAAGTTAAAGAAAAATCCAAACAATGGCCTTCGTGCTTTGCTTGAAGCATATGCCATCAAACCTGAATTATCAATTAGTGATGTAGTTTTTTTTATAGGTCCGAGAATTAATGCAGCCGGAAGAATTGCAGATGCAAAAGATTCGGTGAGGTTGATGATCTCAAAGGATTATGAAAAAACAAAAGCCATTGCCGAGTTGGTTAATCAACACAATAGCGACCGAAGAAATTTTGATAAAGACATTACCGAAAAAGCTTTTGAAATGATTGAACGTGACAGCACATTTCACGAACGCAAATCAACAGTACTGTTTCATAATGAGTGGCATAAAGGTGTGATTGGAATTGTTGCATCAAGGTTGATAGAAAAATTTCACAGACCAACAATAGTTCTTACCGAATCAAACGGATTGGCAACAGGTTCTGCTCGCTCAGTTGAAGGTTTTGATTTATATAGTGCCATTGAAGAATGTGCCGATCTGCTTGAACAATACGGTGGCCATACACATGCCGCAGGACTAACCATGCAGCTTGATAACGTTAAACTTTTTGCTGATAAATTTGAAAGCGTTGTTTCAAAAAATATTGTTGAACGAAGCCTTACTCCCGAAATTGAATTTGACGAAGAAATTCTTTTACGTGCCATCACTCCAAAATTTTTTAGTGTACTCAAGCAATTTTCACCATTTGGGCCGGGCAACCAAAATCCGATTTTCATGAGCAAAAATGTTTGGGAAGTTGGCGATGTGATGATTGTGGGAAATAATCACCTTAAAATGAGCATTACTCAAGAAGATGGTGGCCGAATTTTTAAAGCCATCGGTTTTGGACTTGGCGAACATTATGAAAAAGTTGCTCAAGGAATCTCGTTTGATATGTGCTATACCATCGAAGAAAATCATTTTAACGGACACGTAAATCTTCAGCTAAACATCAAAGACATCAGTTTTAAATCATAGCAAAAAAAATTACACGCTTGACAGCAAGTTGTTTAAGTGCATTTTAAGCGATTTAAAACCCATTTAATTTCTTCTTTTATTTTTCTTAAAAAGCAGTTTGTATTATTTCAACCAAATCATACATTTGCATCCCCGTCCGAAAAAATATTCGGGCAGCCCATTTTGTCCGATGGTGTAACTGGCAACACATCTGGTTTTGGTCCAGAAAAGTCTAGGTTCGAGCCCTAGTCGGACAACAAATTAATAGAATTGCCGGTCGATTGTAGTCCGGCAATTTTTAAAATTGTACAATTATCATTTCAAAAAAATGTCACCACATAACGAGGTTAAACTTTTTTCTGGTAGAAACTCCCGCTACTTAGCGGAAAAAATTGCTGCCGACTTTGGCCAGCCACTTGGTGATTTAACCGTTTCGCAATTTAGCGATGGCGAAATCCAACCAAGCATTAACGAGTCGGTAAGAGGTTGCGATGTGTTTTTTATTCAGTCAACTTTTCCAAATGCAGATAATTTAATGGAACTGTTGCTGATGATAGATGCAGCAAAACGCGCTTCAGCACATTATATCACGGCAGTGATTCCTTATTTTGGAATGGCTCGTCAGGATAGAAAAGACAGACCTCGTGTTTCTATAGGTTCGAAAGTTGTGGCCGATATGCTTAAAGCTGTTGGTGCAAGCCGTGTAATGACAATGGATTTACACGCTCCACAAATACAAGGATTTTTTGAAGTGCCTGTTGACCACTTAGATTCATCGGTAGTATTCATTCCTTATATCCGCGATTTAAAAGAAACCAATTTAATTTTAGCTTCACCTGATATGGGTTCTTCAAACAGAACCAGAAATTTTGCCAGAGCTTTAAATTTAGATATGGTAATCGTTGATAAAGAAAGAAAACGTGCAAATGAAATTGCTTCGATGACTTTGATCGGTGATGTTTCAGGAAAAGATGTGATCTTAATTGATGATATTATTGATACAGGTAACACTTTAGTGAAGTCGGCACAAATGCTAAAAGAAAAAGGAGCATTGAGTGTACGTGCAATGTGTACTCATCCTGTTCTTTCAGGTAAGGCATACGAAACCATTGAAGCATCTGTTATTGACGAATTAGTAGTTTGCGATACCATTCCTTTGAGAAGAGAATGCAGTAAGATTAAAGTATTATCAGTTTCAACACTTTTTGCTAATGCAATAAAAAATGTAACTGAGTTTGCTTCTATCAGCTCTCTATTTAATGTAAGCGAAAATAAAACAACAAATTAAAATCCGTATAAAACTAAAGTATAACTTAAAGGGAGGATGCCACGGATGTATCTGAATTTTAAAAACAAAAACAAAAAAACAAAATGAAATCAGTTGCCATGTTCGGTTACTTGCGGGACGGAGTTGGAAAAGTATCAACTAAACTTCTTCGAAACGAGGGTAAAGTGCCATGCGTTATGTACGGCCCAAATGAGCACATCCATTTTTCAATGTATTCTGCAGATTTTAAACTTTTAGTTTATACTCCGAATGCTTACAAAGTAAAACTGGACATCGATGGAAAGATTTATCGTGCCATCTTAAAAGACATCCAGTTCCACCCCGTTAACGACTCAATCCTTCATGCCGATTTTCTTGAAATTCAAGACGACAAAGAAGTTGAAATGTTGATTCCTGTTAAACTTACAGGAAACTCAGTTGGGGTTCGTGCGGGTGGTAAACTTGCATTAAAATCTAAAAAACTTTTAGTTAGATGTTTACCTCCTAACCTTCCTGATTCTATCGAAATAAACATCGATGAATTAAATATCGGAGGTGTTATTAAAGTTGGTGAAGTGAAAGTAAGCAATATGGTATTGCTTGATTCTCCAAACAATCCTGTTGTAAGCGTTAAGGTTACAAGAGCGGTTGCTGAAGAAGCTAAAGCTTCACCTGCAGCATCAAAAGGAGCACCTGCTAAGGCTGCACCTGCTAAAGAAGAAAAGAAGAAATAATTATTTCTTTATCCTTATTCAAAACCCGAGGCCATTTGCTTCGGGTTTTTTGTTTTACAATAGCCTGTTACAACATAATCATTGTCTTTTTGAGTATATAGTTTATCATTCAAACCCGTTATGCCTTGGTATTGCTTATGTGTTTTTACATATTCATCAAACCAATCCTTTACTAATTTATTTTTATATTCATCATTCCATTTATCAACCATTCCATCGTATTGGTCTTTATATCCATCCCATTCTGTATATCCTTTAATTCCTGCCTGACCAGCAGCTATTATTTTTTCAAAATCACCGCCATTACTAGTTGCAGCTGTTTTGCCATCTGTTGTAGCCAACATTTGCCCATTATTGGATATTTGTTGGGTTGCTGTTCCTTCTATAGTTGCATCTATTGTAGTAGTTGTAGTGGTAAATGGCAAAATTTCTATCGTTGAATTTTCAGAAGGAAGTCCATTTAAAGAGCAAGTGCAGGGGTCATAAGCAGTTTGTATTTCGGCTACCATCCAATAATAATCCTTTGAATTTTCGTATCGATTGAAAGTATTAAAATCTAATTTAGGATTAAATTCTAGAAGTGTGTTGGCAACAGGCAAAGCATGAGCAAATAGAGCCCGCTTTAATTTAGTATCGGAAAAATGAATGCTTAAATACGAACTAGTGGCAGAAACGACTCCAGTAATTGCATAATAAATTTTCATTTTGCCAGTATGTTTGTTGTATAATACAAAGAAAGGATTATCAACCCCACGCCCACCGATGCTTGTAGAAGGGGGATTAGGAGTGCCGAAATTTTTCACAATTAATTCCCAACCGTCTTCGGGCTTAATATCCTGATTGGCGGCACTTATATAATAATACTGTCCTGTATTCAAGTTGCCACAGCCACCCGAGCCAATACCACCTCCACAAAAATAGGGAAGCTCTATCAAAAAACTTGGCGTACTCATGTTGTGACTCAAATATACCGGGTGGGTAACTCCCTGCTGTGTCCAGTTCCAAGTATTAGGACTGCCGCTAATCCTCCAGTCTGTAGTTGCTGTATTTATGGTATTCCAGCAGTATTGTGCATTTGTATTTTTATTAAATGCGAACAAAACGACTATAGCAAATGCGATTTTTCTTAGATTTTTCATAATTTTTTTTAATAAATCCTAGTGCCAACAAACACATCTTTGAATGTTAGAAGATTATATGGATAATTGGTGCTGTCATCATAATCATATTCAATTCTGATTTTATTTGTATTGGCTCTATCCAAAAATGCGTAACCCTTTGTACCTGGTATCCATGTTATTACTTTCCCGTTGTTAAAATCCATACCCAAAGAAAAATAAAAGAACATAGCTTTAGGGGAGAACCCTTCAAACGGTTGTGCGTACCTTTGCCCAGAATCAGTTGTTCCCCTATTGTCATAGGGTATGCCTTTAAGCATATATACATAATAAGGATCGTTATGTTTATCTGTCCAAAAAGTATCTTTTAAGCTAACAATAACTTCTTTGTTTGGGTTTGAAAGTTTGTATCCTTTATATGTGCCATAAATAGGATAGTATGGTGCAAGTGGGGGACCATTATTTATATCTTTATAGTCTGGCCAAACATAAAACGGCTTGCTTGTAGAATCAATACCATCATCCTTTGGAAAACACAGCAAGTTTGGTTTGCGTTTAATAACAAGTTTAACATTTATCCATCCGTCAGGAAAATATTTACGGGAAAAAGATTTTGTTTTTATTGTTTCAGCACCCAATGTCCATGTGTATTCATCTGCATCTTGTAATGCGGTAAAACGAACCATGTTCATACCGTTAACAGTATCTCCAAGAAAATACCTTTCCTCAACTAATTCTTCAATCAAAAAATCTGCTTTAGTATATTGTGCATTTGCACAAGGATTTTGCGGTGCATCTTCGGGCTTACAGGAGTGTAATGTTAAAAATGTAATTGCGAGAATTGCATAATTGCGAATATGTGAATATCGAACAGCCATTTTAAATTTATTTTACTTGGCTAATTTAAGTGTTAATTCATCAATTTGTTTTTGTTGTTGTATAATATATAAGGTAAGCTCTTCTACTTTTTCTAAAAGTTTTGCTTGCATTTCACCTATATCAACACCGGGTTCTTTTTGATATTCTTCAGCAGATTTAATATTTGGTAAATGTTTGTTTTCATTAATATATTTTTCAACATCAGTTAACGGCATCAAATTATAATTTTTAGCAAACACATAATCAGGAATTACAGCAAGTGTTACAGTTACTTTACGTGCCCAAACTTCTCCGGTATTGTTTACTTTAAATATATTGTTACCGGTATTATCCGACATCAGGAAAGTATTTAATACATGAAGCTGTGCCAAAGGATTTGCAATACCAACACCAGTTTTACCATTAACATCAATAATAAAATTTGTTAAATAATTACTTGGAGTTGAAGGATTAAGAATAGTTCTACTTAAAAAAACAGGTTCAGTACCTGTTGATGAACCACCTATTGGCATTGTACCACCAGTAGTTGGATTAACTCCCATTATCCTTGTTAGTGTTAAATCTTTTTGAATAAATCCCAAACCGATAACACTTGATGAATTAGCTATCGGTACTCCATACTGAACAATTTCTTGTTGTCCATCGGGTGTGGTTGTGCTTATACCAACCTGACTATTCGTAGTAACAGGATTTGTTCCTATCCATTGGGCACTTGCATAAAAAGTTGTTGCAGATAATAATAAAAAAAGTGGAATAAGTTTTTTCATAATCAGTTTATGTTTTTTGTTTCATCAAAAGTGTATAAACAAAAATTAACAATTCAATTTAATATTGGGGAATACCCCAAAAATCAGGGTTTTCCCAATATCTTAATTTAATAGGTTTACATTCGAACATCAAAGCAAATAATATTCAAAATTGAAAACACCTATAAAAATTGCAACAATAGAAGACGAATTTGGATGGCAGTATCTTATTAAACGAGAAGTTGAAAAGGAAAATATTTAGTCGACCCTCAAAAAGTCAATTTTATTTTTAAAGGAAATAAAAAGTTTAACTGTAATGTTATTTGCGCAAAAAATTCTTGAACAAAAATGAGCATCTTCTTTTTGAAGATGTTCATGACTCGTTTAAAATTCATAGCCGATGCAGCTAACATTAAATTTATTGCATCGCCAGTTGTTCCTTTGAGGTAATTTCTAATCATTCTGTGGTCATATTTCAGATGACCTATTGTTGGTTCAATTGCAGCTCTGCGTTTGTGTCTTCTGCGTTTTGTGATTGTAATGTTTTTATCTGGCTTTGGTGTATGCAGGTAAGTATTGTTTATTTTCTTTGGGCCTCTGTAACCTCTGTCTAAAAATATATTTTGAGCTTCGTTTCCAGTTAATCTTTCATATTGTTTTATTGCTTCGGGTAATGTTTTTGAATCGTGAAGCGTTTCTGTAAAATTCAATGCTCCCACAATTACTCCTGTGCTTTGTGTAATGAGTAAAGATACTTTACTTCCAAACTCAAATTTTTTATGCTCTTTGCCTTTGGTGTAGCATTTTGTTTGTGGTTCGTGCAGGCTGTAAATTTTATTTGTATCGCTTCTTTTTTGTGATAACACTCTTGCGAATAATTG
>Ga0194037_1003252_pt1 | contig 10182 bp, 1 predicted proteins | sample JunL306m_MetaG_FD_148653 | JGI IMG/M metagenome (GOLD analysis project Ga0194037, IMG submission 148653) | Anoxic zone freshwater microbial communities from boreal shield lake in IISD Experimental Lakes Area, Ontario, Canada - Jun2016-L304-6m | ecosystem: Environmental > Aquatic > Freshwater >...
TTTTCATGAAATCGCTGGTCTCTGCCAACCTACTGATTTGTAACGATATGTTAGATTTATGTCAACAGGATGGGGACATCACCGAAAAAACAACTCCTCTAACGAAATCAACCAATATTAATCCAGACAAGATACTTCTTGGGTGGAAAGTACCACCATCATGCGAATTCAACGAAACAATAGCATATAATATTGAAGTACATGACGTTAACGACAATATTGTTTTCAAATCAGATCGAGATATGGGAGGGCTTGTAAATGATAATTCATATTCACTCTCGCTTGATTCAAATTCACTATACTATTGGGCGGTCTTTCCACGAAGTTCAAACGGGAAATTTGGGCAAAGTTCTTGGAACAGCTTCACAACAGGTACTCGTCCAAAGCTTACCGTTCATACCAACAATACTACTAAAGCAACCGTCTACCTGATTGGTCCCAAAACCGGTCAAGGCCCATACAATGCTTCCACCAAAATTGGTACTAGTGCCGACACTATATTTTCTGATGTGCATGAAGGTGTCTACGACATCAAAATAACGGCCAACGGTTTTAATACATACACAATATCTAATTATTCTATCTCATACGGCACCAACCCATACTTTGCAGCCACACTGTCACCGGCCAGTACCCCACCAACAACCGGAACCCTAAATATAACAGTGACGCCAAGTACAGGTACTATTACAGTCAATGGGGATAAGCGAACAGGGTTGTGGAGTGGGAAAGTACCTTCTGGATATAACACGGCAACCTTTGGACAGTTGCCCGGTTACAACACTCCTGCAGCAATAACTGTTGATGTACCTGCGGGTGGATTTATATCAAAAAATGTTACCTACACAGCACTTAGCCGCCCGGTAATTTCTGGGTATATTAAAACCACATCTGGGACTCCAATATCCGGTGTCTCAGTAGCATTCAGCAATAGCGTGGAAAGCGTTACAACTGATAGCAATGGTTACTACAACAATGATGTCTCCAATGGCTGGAGCGGCATGGTTACGCCCAGTCTGTCATACTATACATTCGGCACTCCCAAATCGTACTCGAATATTACGGCTAACCAGTCGAATCAGAACTATACCGGCACAGAACTTCAGGCTGAAATTAAATCGGTAGCTATCTCCCAACTCGTAGGAAGCAAAGCCGACCGTGGCAAGACATATACCATCTCATGGTCGAACAATAATAACGTAGGAAACAGCGTTAAAATTGAACTTCTCCAAAATGGTTCAGCATCATCAGTCATAACAAGTAATGCGACAAACAACGGCACCTACTCATGGGTAATCCCCGCAACGCTCGCAGCAAAAACCTACTCAATCCGAATTTCATCATTATTCAACAGCAACTGCACAGATGGAGTGAGTGGTACGTTTGATGTAGCCCCAGGCCCTGAAGACTGGTCAGGATATTATTACTGGAATTTTGATACAAACGGTGCAGAAGGGTGGACAGGTAGGAATGCAACCATTAGTGCTACAACGCCAATTTTTAACAATCAGTATCTGATGGTATATCCATATCCCAGTTTAGATACGTCCAAAAGTGGTGTTGTCAGCCCGCCGAATCTGACAGCGGTCCATACAAATGACTTTACTGCATTACAAGTAACGGCATCAGTTAGAAATACATATGTAGCAGATATTGATGCCTATTTTAAGATCGGTGGCCAATGGCGAGGACCAAGCAAGTTGAACTACGTTTCCGGAGTAAAGGGTGCCGATAAAGTTTGTGTTTATAAAGGCAATATTGGCTTTATGGGCCAAATTGAGCAGGTACGTGTAGACTTCGTTCATGGCTCGAATACGGTTGATGACACAATTGCAATCGACAAAATCGAATTTATCCGTTGGAGTGATTCGACCCAACCTGTTGCAACAATAGGATATCCACCAAACGGTTCCACATTAACAGTGAATACTCCCGTTATGGTTAATTTCTATGCATCTGACAATACGACGCTAGACCATATAATCGTGAGCGAGAGCTATAATGGTGGAGCTACAAAAGTGCCAGTAGCAAATTGCGCCTGGCTTCAAGGCTCTGCCACCACTTGCACATGGATACCTACAACATTGTCTAACAATGCGCGGATTATTGTTGAGGCTTATGATCCTACTGGAAACATTGGAATTAGTTCCAACTGGCTCACAGTGCAGGCATCACCGCCTCCTTGCAGCTCCCCAATTACGCCAGTCCTGTATGATCCAGGCCAATATACCGAGTCTAACTGGTTCTCGTTTTTCTGGCAGGATAATCGCGATGCTACCAGATATATCGTGAGGGAAGCACGATCTCCTTCATTTTCTCCAGCTACAGAGTTTACAACGACAACAGATACCTTCATGTCCACAAACATGCCTAATGGAATGTATTACTATCAGGTGAAGGCGGTAAATAATTGTGGACAAAGCAGTTGGAGCAACACTATCGACGTTGAAGTGCGTGTTAATGCCCCGCCAAACACACCGTCAAGCCCGTCACCCGAAGATGGGGCATCTGGAGTAAACAGATCAGCTTCCTTTTCATGGGTCGGCGGTGATGCTGAAGGTCAGACGGATTATTATCTGGAGTTTGGTAAAGACCCGCATAACATGTGGAGTGCTCAAGCGTATGGTTCAGCCAATGCTTACAACACAAATTATACCCCACTAGATCCACTTGATGGCGGCACTGTTTACTACTGGCGTGTGAAGTCGAAGGACAGCCAGGGGTTAATCACTGAAGGGCCAATCTGGACATTTACGACAGCCTACGATTTTCCTGACATGGAAATCACTTCGTTTACAGTGGACGGAACAATCCAGAACAATAGTATGGTCACGGCGAATGTCACCATCAAGAACAGCGGCTCCTATCCGGCAAATGGAGGTAAAGTAAAATTTTACTATTCCTCGTCACCCAACGGTGAGGAGAACGAATTTATATATGCCCTTGTAAACTTTTCCCAACTTCAGCCTGGAGAGTCTACAGTCATAAGCAAGCAGGTTACACTGAACAATATTATTGCCGGGACGAGTTATCTAGTGACTAAAATTGATACCCATGATTACTATAATGAACCTAACCAATCGAACAATAAATCTTCATATACTATTAACTATTTAGATTCAAATGGACCAAGAATAAATTGGTTTGAACTACGCTATTCATCTACAGGTAAATATAAGACTGATACTACTTATCAATTTGTTTATGTAGTATTTGATGATATTAAGGCAACAGGTGTTGATTTATATTATTCTATAGATAATGATTCTAACTGGACTTCAATTGCCAATAATGTACAGATAACTAATGGTGGTCATGGCAATAGCTATAGTTGGACAATTCCATCCGGTTTACCTTTGGTAAATACGTTTAAAGTAAAAATGGTAGCTTGGGATTCAACAGGGAACTCCTCGAGTTCAATTTTAGGACCCTATGAAATAATTGATGGATCAGCCCCGGTTGTAAATCTGACCTCGCCAACAACCGGTGATATATGGGATTTGGGTACTACACATAATGTCACTTGGGATATAGCAACGCCTAATGGCGTTTCACGTATAAGTATTCGATATCATTACGGCAATCAAGTTGATTATTTGACAGAACCCTCCTTAACAACCAATACAGGTTCGTTTCCGTGGACAATTAGAAATATATCTTCTTACGCCTCTGTTAACGCTCGTATTAGCATGGAAGTAACTGATGGAAATGGCAACCAAACTATCGTATACAGCCCATATTTCACAGTACGAGATACATCGATAAATTCACAGCCATGGATAATGTCTGAAAAAGTAACATCTGTGCCAACAGTTACGACCCCATATACCACATGGGAAAATGGCACTCCTCTTACTGCACTTGATGACAGTGGTAATCTACATTTAGCATATGTCTATTCTGAAGATATAATTCTGCCTGAGAGAACAATTACATATAAACTCTATTACACAAAGCAAACTTCTGGAATTTGGTCAACTCCAATGCTTCTTAAAACGTTGGTCACAAAACTTGACGGTGGCGGGCTTGCTGGTTTAGCAGGATTTACTGGCCTAAAAATGGCACTAGATCATAACAATCTCCCCCATTTTGTCTGGCAAGACAGAAGCGATGATCTTGCAGAAATTTACTATGCCAATTTAAATGGTACATCGTTAAGCGAGCCTGTGAATGTTTCAAATAACAATTACGAAGGATCGCTTACTTTTTTAGATTTACCTTATCCACCAGAATCATGTTCCAGTTGTCAGATAAGATTTGCATCAATAGGGAATTACATCTACGCATCTGGCTTTAACTATTACTTGAAACTTTATCGTTTTGACACATCATCTAATTCTTGGACTCAAATGGCAGACTCGTCATACCCAGGAATCGGGGCTGATAATGGCGATTTGAAATCATTAAACGGTCTTCTGTATATGGTCGATGGGCAGGGCGTATTCCAAGAATATAATCCATCAACAGGCGCATGGACAACCAAAGCCAGTTTATTGTCATCAACGTCTGGGCATACAGGTGTAAGGCTTGTGGCTATCAACGGAAAAATGTACGCTGTAGGTGGTGGCAGTTCGTCTGGTAGCACTATGCTACAAGAGTATAACCCTGCAACGAATATATGGACTCAAAAGGCCTCAATGCAAGTACCAGTTGGCTTTACTTCGGTCGCAGTATTGAATAACAAGATAATTGTTGCTGGTGGCTTTAGCAATGGAAGGACAACTTCGAAAATTCAGGAATATGACCCAAATCTAAACACATGGAATATTAAGCATGATATCGAAATTACGTCATATAGACCTTCAGCAGCAGTTATCAACAATAGAGTATATTTTGTTACCGATGGATTCGGTATTCAGATGTATGATCCTAATTCAAATAATTGGTATAATATTTACAATAATAATATTAGATTAGCTGCGGAAGACATTGTAACAGTAAATGACAATATGTACATAATTAACGATACATCGTTCAAAAAAATTACTATTTCTGGATTTAAAAACTCAATTTCAACTGCATCATTATCTCCTAATATTGTTATTGATTCAAATAATGTTGCACATATTCAATGGATTGATAATAGATATGACATTGGAATAGATAACTCATCGGATCACAATTTATCTCCAACGCAACTGTCATCTTTTTACAATAAATATGAAATTAACAATAATATATGGTCAACATCGTCCAATATTACTCCAATTTCCACGTATAGCGGCTGTATTATCGGAAAGGGCAATAATAATTATATTCACCAAGTTTGTCCTGTCTATGATACTACATCGAGTAGAGAGGTACTAAAATACCAAAAGTATAATGGTACTGGCTGGACATCAGCAGTTACTATTGTCGATTTCGGTTATAATCATTATCGTAATTTGGCGATTGCTCTTGACAGTCAGAATGATATCCATATTGTATTTACACATCAAGACACGAACTACAAAAAACGTATTTTCTATATCAAAACTCAAGCTGGAGTATGGCAGACAGCAGAATTGGTGAAAACCAACGAAGTTGCCAAAGTGTCTGTTCATCTTGATATTGCCGACAAGCCGGTTATACTTTATAGTAACTCTGGCAAAATTAACTATTTTCAGAAAATAGGTCAAGGGCAATGGACATCAGATATAACGGCAAACCTTTCTTCTCAATATGCGGATGAATACAACTTTTCGTCAGTAACTGATAGAACACTTAATAGACTTCACCTTGCTTACACTGCCTCTTATTCTGGTCACAGAGAAGTATTTTACACATATGCTGATATGTCTAAAGATATGTCTCCACCAGTGCTTTCCATATTAGCTCCTCAGTCAACAGAAACATTATCAGTTGAATCAAATTATGCAATTTCCTGGAGTGCCACCGATAATATTTCAGTATCATCAGTATCACTCAAGTATACCACCGACGGTGGTGCAACATTTGCTAGTATTGCTACAGGTCTCGCAAACACAGGCAGTTATTTTTGGATGGTGCCTAACATCACTTCAGATTTGGTAGAAATATACTTGACCGCTTCTGACTCCTCGGGGAATCAATCTACTGCAAAGACTGGATTATTCAGCATCAAGGACAAGACCGGGCCTGTTCTCAGCCTGACATCTCCCCTTGGTGGCGAGATTTTGAACAGTGGCAGTACCCATGCAATTACGTGGTCAGCAAGTGATACCAGCGGAGTCAGTTCAATAAATCTTTATTATTCAACAGACGACACTAACTGGATGGGGCTGGCTACTAATCTCAGCAATACCGGCACTGCCAGTTGGGTTGTCCCCAAAGTGGCATCTAACACTTTCAAGGTAAAGGTTATTGCGGTTGATGCAAACAACAATTCATCCATGGCAACCAGCAATGCATTCACTGTCAGAACCGTTAACACAGCGCCGGTTTCGCCTTTTGCACCTTCACCGTCAGTGGGAACGACATTGACAACTGCTGCCGCATCATTATCATGGCAAAGCACTGATGCTGACAACGACGCCTTGACGTTTGATGTTTATTTCGGTACGTCAACAACTCCGCCACGGGTAGCAAGCGCACAATCTACAAAGAACTATCCGGTTATGCTCTCACCAAACAGAACTTACTATTGGCAAATCATGGCCTCTGACGGGAAATCTACAACTGCCAGCCCCGTATGGAGCTTCAGCAGCGGAGAGTTCACACCGGCATCACCAAGCAATCTGACAGCTCAACACAAATCTTTTTCCAGCACTCATCTTGCCTGGACTGACAACTCGACATCCGAGACAAACTTCATCGTTGAACGCAAGATCGGTCTGCATGGTACCTATGCTAAAATATCCAAACCGGACATTCTTTATCAGGATCAAGTAACTGGTGTGTTGAAGCTGGCATACATGGCGGGTACAACTGGCAGGTCATCTGTTACCATTACTCCTGTCCAAGCAGATGATCCCAACTGGGCAGTCGTCGGGACTGGTGACTTTGATGCTGACGGATGGCAGGACATCCTGATGCGTAATGTACTGACTGGTGACATGAAGGTCTGGTTTATGAAGAACCAGACTCACACTTCTATAGCGCTCCTTTCGCCCACCACGCCGAATGACACCAACTGGACAGTATCAGCAATAGCTGACATGAACAATGATGGCAGTCCTGATATTGTCTTCTTCAACACACAAACAGGTGCGATGATGGTGTGGTACATGTCGGGAATCACCAGAACATCTGCTGCAACTCTTACAACTGCACCTGCACTGGATCTTGCTTGGCAACCGGTAGGCAGTGCTGATTTCAACAGCGATGGCAACAATGATATTCTTATGCAGAATATAAACGATGGTCATCTGCAAATCTGGATGCTGCTCAATGGGGAATATGGCGGAACTTCACTGGTAAACACTGAAGGGAGGAACCTTGCAGATTGGCGTGTTATCGGAATTGCAGATTTTAATGCTGATGGGCATCCTGATATCATGTTACAGAACAAAACATCTGGTGAGCAGATAGTCTTCTCACTGACTGGTACGGTAATTACAGATCAGACTTCAGTTCAATCTGGTATTGCTGATACTAATCTAAAAGCTGTAGCGTTAGGTGATTTTGACAATGACGGATTGTTACCAGCCAATTCCACAGAATACACCGATCTTGCCTTGTCGGGTCACCGTGAATATTTCTATCGTGTCAAGGTAGTTAACGATAGCCTCACGTCCGGGTATTCAAATGAATCAATGGCTGTGACGCCGAATGGCAGCCCGAAACAACCTGTTGCTATATCGCCGCTTGATGGTCAAGAGCGTATTCCACAAAGGGGTACCGTACTATCCTGGCAAAGTGGTGAGCCTGACGGCGATAGCGTTCAGTATGATGTTTATTTTGGTACGACGTTTGATCCTCCCGTTGTTTTAACAAATGCAACATCAACCACTTATGCTCTTCCTGAGCTTGCAGTCGGGACTATTTATCACTGGCGTATCGTTGCTAAGGATTCGTACGGAGTGCAGGTGACAAGCCCGACTTGGACATTTGTTTCTCAGCCCCAGGATGTCCCGCAGGCCCCGTGTAACCTGATAATGTCGATCATTACAGGCGGGATAGTCAAGTTGGAATGGAGTGCTAATTCAGTAAATGAGACTGGTTTCGTCGTAGAGCGTAAGGATGGCGATGTTGCTATCTTTAAAGAGATCGTCACGACAACCACATCGTATTATTTTGATATGCCAGCAATACCCAATATTTCGTATTACTACCGGGTTAAAGCTATTAATAGTTCTGGGGACTCGGCATACTCAAATACGATCAGTATAGCTATATCATCTGGTGATTCGATGCCGCCTACCACTTCGATCTCTGTAGATGGTGGCTATTATCCTGTAAGTCAGTATGTCGTTTTGTCATGTAGCGATGGTTCTGGGTCTGGCTGTAACGGAACATACTTTACTACAGACGGAACTACTCCGAATTTGTCTTCAAATCTCTACTCTGGCGCTATCCCAGTAACATCAAACACGATGCTGAAGTATTTTTCTGTTGATAATGCCGGGAACTTAGAACCGGTAAAAGAAGAATCATTTACCCTTTTCAGTACGTTGACAGTTAACACGATTGGTTCTGGGATTGGAATAGTAAACAGCACGGTGTCAAGCATACCGGCCTGCAGTGGTTCATGTTTGGCTACTGTTACTGCTGCAACCAATATCACTCTGACAGCACACCCGGTTACAGGCCATACATTTGCGGGATGGAGTGGAGCGTGCAGTGGGACGTCTGCCTGCGTAATTTCATCAAATGGAGACAAGTCCGTCGTTGCAAATTTTGTTGATCCTACGGCGCAGCAACTAACACTATCCTTTAGCGGCACAGGTGGCGGCTCAGTAAGTGGCGATATAAATTGCACTTCTGGGTTGCATTGTTTGCCAATATCACTACCGTTAGGAACAGTAACTAACATTCTTGCCATACCTGATGCGTATTCTACCTTTGCGGGTTGGTCCGGTGCATGCATAGGCACAGGCGACTGTAATATGACCATGGACGCTGACAAATTCGTCACGGCAATATTTACTTCTGCCCCGAAAGTAAAGGTCGGCACCAAAGAGTTCAGTACGCTCCAGTTGGCCTATGAAGATGCAGCGACACTTGATAATGCCGTCATCAAGTTGCTCGAAGGCACTCTTACCGGAAACTTCTCAACTGGGACAAAAGGGATCTCCGTTACCTTTGAGGGCGGCTACAATGCAAAGTATTCGGCTATTACAGGTGAAACAACAATCCAGGGAAAGATGACCATCAAGTCCGGAACCATCAGGATAAACGGGATTAATGTGAAGTAGTCGGCATGGTTATGTTGCTCGTGACCATTCATAACGATACAATCCGTAATATGCAAGATAATCAAGCCTGTTGCAAAAAGCCCTTCGACAAGCTCAGGGCGAACGGATTGATAATGTAACTTGCCGATATTCCGTTCGTGGTGAGCTTGTCGAACCATGAACGGAATAGTTTTGCAAAAGGCTCAATCGACTGCTGTTTGCAAAACGGCTGTCGATTACCGAGATCGGTTTGGAGCGCACTGGCGGAGATCCCTCGGCTCAATCTGGGAACTCCGACGTTCCCTGCCGACGGTGCCACGGTGTCGCTTCCCCTCACCCTGTCCAATGTCGCGGGGGTGTCACTCGCCTCGGTGGGAACCACCGTGCGGTTCGATAAGACAAAACTTGAATACGTCTTGATCACGGCGGGAGAGACGGCAACAGTAGCAGGGAAAACAGCCTCGGCCAATCCCGATCCCGACGACCCTTCATCGGTGATCATTGCGGTCTCCGGGTTCCATGCCAACCGTATCGGAAACGGCGTGGTGGCGACCGTAACATTTAAGGTCAAATTCGCCGGTGGGGGAACCGTCATTACCAATGCCCCTTCCGGTGCCGATGTCGAGGCCAATGATATTGCCATGACCTGAACCAACGGCGAGGTCTTGGTGGATACGGAATTGAAGCTGACCATTCAGGGTGCCGGAGGTGGGTCGGTGAACAGTTGGCCCATCGGCATTCACTGCACCGGCGGAACGTGCAAAGCGTATTACTATTGGGGAGCGCCGGTAACTCTGACCGCGCTGCCCAATGGCGATTCCACGATTTCCTGGAACGACGCCTGCGCCGGTTGATCTGGCCGGATATGTACTATTTCGGCGATTGGCGA
>Ga0194037_1003253_pt1 | contig 10180 bp, 5 predicted proteins | sample JunL306m_MetaG_FD_148653 | JGI IMG/M metagenome (GOLD analysis project Ga0194037, IMG submission 148653) | Anoxic zone freshwater microbial communities from boreal shield lake in IISD Experimental Lakes Area, Ontario, Canada - Jun2016-L304-6m | ecosystem: Environmental > Aquatic > Freshwater >...
ATTTGAACCGGGTGATGTGGTAGCCTGTGTCGACGCAAAGGGCAAAGAATGCGCCCGTGGCCTGGTCAATTACTCCTCGTCGGACACCCGTCGCATCATGGGTCAGGCCTCGACCCAAATCGCCGACATCCTGGGTAGCATGCCCGAAAGTGAATTGATGCACCGCGACAATTTGATTGTCCTGTAACAGATCCCCCTTTTGAGCGCAGGGGGAAGGTGTCAAATTCTCAAAGACATCCTATACTTCCACTCATTATGCGGGGGTACTTGGTAAGTTGCCAGGTTGAGAGAGTCCCTTCGTACCAGTACGGATAATGCCGAAGCTGGGAGCGCGTTCCGATCACGTCGGAATCCATCCCGATTCGGCTCCAATTAAAAAAGCGGAGCCTTTCCATGAATGCCATTCCAAAATTTTTAGCTGCCACCGCTGAAGTTGATGCGGCCGCGGTTGCGCCCTTGCCTAAGTCACGCAAAGTCTACGAGATCGGTTCGCGTCCAGATATCCGCGTGCCCTTTCGCGAGATCGAACAAGAAGATACCTCGACCTCGTTTGGTGGTGAAAAAAATCCGCCGTTAACGGTCTATGACTGCAGCGGCCCCTACACTGACCCTGATGTCAAAATTGATATCCGCCGTGGCTTGCCCGAGATGCGTCGGGCTTGGATTGAAGAGCGCGGCGACACAGAATTGCTTACGGGCCCAAGTAGTGCCTATGGCAAAGAGCGTTTGGTGGATCCAAAGCTAACCGCCATGCGTTTTGACCTGCAACGCCCCCCACGTCGCGCCAAAGCGGGCGCCAACGTGTCGCAAATGCACTATGCGCGTCGCGGCATCATTACGCCTGAGATGGAATACGTATCGATTCGTGAAAACCTGCGCCGCGAACAATATATTGAAAGTCTGCGTGCTACGGGCCCAGAGGGTGAAAAAATGGCGCGTCGCATGTTACGTCAACATCCGGGTGAGTCCTTTGGTGCATCGATCCCCAGCACGATGACGCCCGAATTTGTGCGTTCTGAGATTGCACGTGGTCGTGCCATCATCCCGCTCAACATCAATCACCCTGAAGTTGAACCCATGGCGATTGGGCGTAACTTTTTGGTCAAGATTAATGCCAATATTGGCAACTCGGCCGTGAGTTCGAGTATTGCTGAAGAAGTTGAAAAAATGACCTGGTCAATTCGTTGGGGTGGCGACACCGTCATGGATTTATCAACTGGCAAAAATATCCACGAAACGCGCGAATGGATTTTGCGTAACTCACCTGTGCCAATCGGTACTGTGCCAATTTATCAGGCGCTTGAAAAAGTCGACGGCAAAGCCGAAGACTTAACGTGGGAAATCTTCCGCGACACGCTCATTGAGCAGGCCGAGCAAGGCGTGGATTACTTCACGATTCATGCAGGCGTGCGTCTGCCCTTTATCCCAATGACAGCCGATCGCATGACGGGCATCGTGTCGCGCGGTGGCTCAATCATGGCAAAGTGGTGTCTGGCGCATCACAAAGAAAGTTTCTTGTACGAGCGCTTTGAAGATATCTGCGAAATCATGAAAGCCTATGACGTCAGCTTTTCGCTTGGCGATGGCTTGCGCCCAGGTTCTGGCTTTGATGCCAACGACGAGGCCCAGTTTGCTGAGTTAAAAACCCTAGGCGAACTCACCAAGGTGGCCTGGCAGCACGACGTACAAGTCATGATCGAAGGCCCGGGTCACGTGCCCATGCAGTTGATCAAAGAAAATATGGAGATGCAGCTCAAACATTGCGACGAAGCGCCCTTCTACACACTAGGCCCGTTAACGACCGATATCGCACCCGGCTACGACCACATTACTTCGGGTATTGGCGCTGCGCTGATCGGCTGGTATGGCACCGCCATGCTTTGCTATGTCACCCCAAAAGAGCATCTGGGTTTGCCCAACAAAAAGGATGTCAAAGACGGCATCATCACCTATAAGATCGCAGCACACGCAGCCGATCTGGCCAAAGGACATCCAGGCGCCGCGATTCGCGACAACGCCCTATCGAAGGCGCGTTTCGAGTTTCGTTGGGATGATCAGTTTAATCTAGGTCTTGATCCAGATACGGCAAAAGACTTTCATGACGAGACCTTGCCTAAAGACTCAATGAAGGTGGCTCACTTTTGCTCGATGTGCGGCCCACACTTTTGCAGTATGAAAATTACGCAAGACGTGCGCGACTACGCGAAAAAACTCGGTGTCGAAAACGACGCTGCGCTCAAAGCAGGCATGCAAGAAAAAGCAATCGAGTTTGTCAAAAAAGGTTCTGAGATTTATCACAAAACCTAAATAAGAATAACGCCCTGCTTACAGCAGGGCGTTATTCTTTATACCCCCATGACAAAATCTCGCTTGCCTTTGCTCGACGCTATGAAGGGCCTCGGCTGTATTGCCATCGTGATGCACCACTTGGCTGTATACGGACCCATGTCAGAGGTCGTACGTGAAGCTGCACCCGCATTTATTAGCGTACTTGAGCTGTATGCGCGCCTGGCCGTACAAATGTTTTTCGTTTTGGCAGGATTTTTAGTTGCTGCACAGCTTGCGCCCGAGGGCTTTGTGCTCAAATTGACGCAACCAATAACTGCACGCCCCGCGCTACCATTAATTTTTAAGCGCTACCGTCGCTTAGTCACCCCGTTTCTATTTGCAATCGCGGCTGCAATCTTAATTACCGCCTTTGTACGCCCCTGGTTCGCGCATGACTCGCTTTCGGCACCACCAACGGTTATGCAACTTTTGGCTCATGCCTTGTTCGTACACGATCTCAGCGGCTTCGAAGCTTTATCCGCAGGTATTTGGTACGTAGCAATTGATTTTCAATTATTCGTAGTCACCGTCCTGCTCACGGCCCTGAGTGCGCGCCTGGCGCCCAACTGGCGCTGGATCTTTCCGTGCCTGATCATTGCACTGGCGGCAAGCTCGCTGTGGGTGATCAATCGCAACGCCCAATACGAGGATTATGCGCCCTATTTTTTTGGCGCCTACGCCCTAGGCATGTTGGCCTACTGGTCAACGTGCCAATCCTTTAGCAGTATCGTGCCATTCATTGCCGTCACGCTCGGCACCATCGCGTTATGGCTGCAATATCGCAACCCGATTGTGGTCGCCCTTGCAACCGCGATATTGATTGGTATCGCTGGGCAACGCGGTTGGCTCGAACGTTGGCCACGTCCCGGCACTCTGACTTGGCTTGGTCAACGCTCGTATTCGATTTTTCTCATTCACTATGGGCTTTGCATCGCAACCAACGCGGTTTGGTCGCGTTTTTTCCCTACGGGCGTCTTGATCAATGCGCTCGGCATGCTGTTCGCCGTCATGATCTCGATTACTGCGGGGGCCGTGCTTTACCGTTATGTTGAAAGCCAACCCACAGTGTTAGGTCGCAACCGGATCACGGTCATCTTGGGTGCCGCAGTCGGGACTGCATTTTTAGTTGAAGCACTTGCCTGGTAGCACCTCGCACAACCGCCCTCAACCCAGGTTGGGTGCCAGACTTCTTTTGACCTCTTTTTCAGTGCGGCCCGAGCGCTTGACGTAATCCGCGACTTGATCATCGCCAATGATGCCAACGCTAAAGTACTGCGACTGGGGGTGACTGAAATAAAATCCTGAGACGCTCGCTGCGGGATGCATGGCATAGCTTTCGGTCAACATCATGCCAATATCCGTGCCCTCGAGTACCTCAAACATCTCTCGCTTCACCACGTGCTCAGGGCATGCAGGATAACCGGGCGCAGGCCGAATCCCCTGATACGCCTCTTTAATCATTTGCTCGTTCGTTAACACTTCGTCAGGTACGTAGCCCCAGATATCTTTGCGAACACGGGCGTGAAGCGCCTCGGCAAAGGCTTCGGCTAAGCGATCGGCGAGCGACTTGAACATGATGGCCGAATAATCATCATTGGCGCGTTCAAATTCTTTTTCTTTTTTCTCAATACCCAAGCCCGCGGTCACCGCAAACAAACCGATGTAATCCACCACGCCTGAATCTTTTGGCGCAATGTAATCGGCCAAACATTTATTTTCAACGCCTTCACGCTTGATACCCTGCTGACGCAAGCCACGCCACGTAAACAATATTTTTTGACGCGTTTCGTCTTGATAGATTTCAATATCGTCGTCGTTGACCGTATTGGCCGGATAAAAGGCGACAGCACCATTTGCCGTCACCCAGCGGCCATCGATCATGCGTTTAAGCATCGCCTGCCCATCTGCATACACCGCTCGCGCTTGTTCACCTACGACCTTATCATCCAGAATCGCCGGGAACTGTCCGAACAAACTCCAAGTTTGAAAGAAGGGTGTCCAATCGATGAAGGTGGCAAGCTCGGCAAGGTCGAAGTTTTTAAAGGTGCGTCGACCAATAAATTTAGGGCGAGGCGGCGTGTAACTGGCCCAATCAATCATCGGCTTTGCAGCACGCGCATCTACCAAAGACATCAACGGCGTCGCTTTACGCGCTGCATGACGGCGACGCACATCCTCGTACTCGACTGCGAGCTCTTCAAGATAGGTGTTGGCTGTTTCAGAGACCAAATTTTGCGCGACCCCGACAGAGCGGCTGGCGTCGGGCACATAGATGACCGGGCCCTCGTAATGTGGCGCGATCTTGACCGCAGTGTGCACGCGACTCGTCGTCGCCCCGCCAATCATGAGCGGAATCTTGCGGCTACGAAAATACTCATCGCGTTGCATCTCGCTGGCAACGTAAGCCATCTCTTCAAGGCTGGGGGTAATCAAACCTGACAGGCCAACAATATCTGCTTTTTCAGCTTTCGCACGTGCCAAAATTTCAGCAGCAGGCACCATCACACCCATATTGACGACTTCAAAGTTATTACACTGAAGCACGACCGTCACAATATTTTTACCGATATCGTGGACATCGCCTTTGACCGTTGCAATAACGATTTTTCCTTTGGCGCGTACATCGCCACCAGCAGCCTCAATCAGCTTTTTCTCTGCTTCGATAAACGGAATCAGATGACCAACGGCCTGCTTCATGACACGGGCAGATTTCACAACTTGAGGCAAGAACATTTTGCCTTCACCAAATAAATCGCCCACGATGTTCATGCCATCCATGAGTGGGCCTTCGATTACTTCGATGGGGCGGCCCTGACGATCGGCGATCTGTTGGCGGATTTCTTCGGTGTCGTCGACAATAAATTGGGTAATGCCATGCACCATGGCATGTGCCAAGCGTTTATCGACTGACTGCTGTCGCCACGAAAGATCTTCTTCGCGCTTGATTCCGTTGCCTTTGAAATTCTCAGCGAACTCGACCAGGCGCTCAGTCGGTGTGCGGGTGTCGTTTGGATCTTTTTTACCAACGGCTGAGACTTTACTCACGGTCTAGCACCACGTCCTCAACCAGATCGCGCAAGGTAGGGTCGATATTGGCATAAACACCCAGTTGCCCGGCGTTGACGATTCCCATCGTCATGCCTTCACGAATAGCGTGATACAAAAAGACCGTGTGGATGGCTTCGCGAATGGGCTCATTACCCCTGAACGAAAAACTGACGTTTGAGACGCCGCCCGAAATGCGCGCATAGGGCAGGTTCTCGCGAATCCACTTCGTGGATTCAATGAAGTCAACAGCGTAATGATTGTGTTCGTCTATACCTGTTGCGATCGCAAAAACGTTTGGATCAAAAATAATATCTTCGGGCGGAAAGCCAACTTTTTCAATCAATAAATTGTAAGCACGCGTACAAATAAGTTTACGGCGCTCGAGTGTGTCGGCCTGACCTTTTTCATCAAAGGCCATCACTACCGCTGCAGCGCCGTATAAACGGCAGAGGCGCGCCTGTTTCAAGAAAGGCTCTTCGCCCTCTTTCAACGAAATTGAATTCACGATTGACTTACCTTGTACGCACTTCAGGCCGGTTTCAATCACAGACCACTTTGAACTATCGATCATCACCGGTACGCGTGCGATATCAGGCTCGGAGGCAATCATGTTTAAAAAGCGATGCATACACGCAACCGAATCAAGCATGGCTTCGTCCATGTTGATATCAATAATTTGCGCTCCGTTTTCAACCTGCTGGCGTGCCACCGCAACCGCCTCGTCGTATTTTTCTTCGCGTATGAGACGGGCAAAGGCCTTACTACCCGTTACGTTTGCGCGTTCACCCACATTGACAAATAACGATTCGTCGTCAATGTTCAAGGCCTCGAGCCCAGACAAACGCGTTTTAGTGGGGATATCAGGTACCACTCGAACCGGTAAGGCCATGACTTTTTGCGCAATGGCCTGAATGTGTTCTGGGGTTGTGCCACAACAACCACCCGCCATATTCACCAGACCTGCGCGCGCAAATTCTTCAAGCAGCGCCGAGGTGTCAGCGGGCGTCTCATCAAAACCCGTATCACTCATGGGATTTGGCAAACCGGCATTGGGGTACACGCAAACATAGGTGTCGCAAATTTTGGCGAGCTCAGCGATGTAGGGTCGCATGAGTGCGGCACCAAGTGCGCAGTTCAAACCGATGGTAATGGGCCGCGCATGGCGCACAGAATTCCAGAACGCCTCAACGGTTTGACCCGATAGGATACGACCTGAGGCATCAGTCACTGTGCCCGAGATCATGACAGGCAGCCGCTCACCACGCGCCTCAAACACCTCTTCGACCGCGAAGATGGCTGCCTTGGCATTAAGCGTATCAAAGATGGTTTCAATCAAAATCAGATCAACACCACCATCAAGCAGTCCATTGAGCTGTTCGGTGTACGCCTCACGCAGTTCGTCGAATGTCACATTGCGCGCACCCGGATCATTCACATCTGGCGAAATCGACGCTGTTTTTGGTTGCGGGCCTAAGGCACCCGCCACAAATCTTGGGCGCTCAGGTGTGCTGTACTTGTCGCACGCGGCGCGGGCAATTCGGGCAGACTCAAGATTCAGTTCGTACGCGATTTCAGCTAAATCGTAGTCGCCTTGCGCAATCGTCGTGGCACCAAAGGTGTTGGTCTCGATGACATCACTGCCCGCAGCAAGGTACTGCTCGTGAATCTCAAGAATGACCTCAGGTCGCGTCAGTGAAAGCAGCTCATTGTTGCCTTTTACGTCTTTACCGTGTGCGGCAAAACGCTGCGAACGAAAATCGGCCTCAGAGAGTTTGTATTGCTGAATCATCGTGCCCATCGCGCCATCAAGAATCATGATGCGCGTACCCAGCGCGCGCGCAAAGTCAGTGCCGCGGGTGTAGTCAGTCAGAGGAAAAGGCAATTTAGGATGGGGCATGATAGTCGCTCAGTTTACCAAAAAGCCCATGAGGTAATATTCGTACCAGAATTGGTGCTTTCGATGCAAAAGCGTGTCCACTGAAGGGTGTGCACATCGCATTGGGAAAGTTAAACGGGAAACAGGGAAACACGTTGAAAGACGGTTGTGCCTGTGCTGCCCCCGCAACGGTCAACGCCTAGGATTTAGCGATAAATCTTTGGCGCCAGCCCGATACCGGCCAGTTTAAGCAAAGAGTGTGTGCCTAAAGGCAAACAATCTTTTTGAACGTTCAAGACCTGCGGGGACGCCGGTCATTACGAGGCAGTACGGATGCAACTTTTTTCTATTCGACGCTACGTCGCAATCGGCGCCTGCGCATGCTCTTTGAGCGCACTCGCTCAAAACCCGACGATCTCAACAAGCTCAACAGCGCCAACACCGATGCTGACGCCCCAGCTTGCGACAATCGTTGTCACGCCTGGTCGCTCTGCGGAGCCCTTAGCCGATACCCTCGGCGACAACAGTGGCACTGGACGCGACGAACTCGACCTGCTGCCCAACGGCACACTCACCGACGCACTGATGCGAGAGCACGGTATCGAAGGGCTGAACTACGGTGGCCCCCAGGGCGCCAGCAGTGTCAACATCCGCGGTACTAATAGCAATCAATCACTGATTCTGATCGACGGCCTGCGCGTCAACAGCGCCACCAATGGCAACGCCCCTTTAGGCGCGATCCCACTTAACAGCATCGAGCGAGTCGAAATCGTGCGCGGTACCAGCAGCAGTTTGTATGGTGCCGACGCCATCGGTGGGGTGGTCAACATCATCACACGCGGCGATCAAGATCGACCTTTTTCGGCATATGCCAATGCGGGGATTGGCAGCTATGCTTCGACCCAGTATGACGCGGGGTTTTCGGGCGCCTCGGATGGCTGGGTGTACAGCTTGTTTGGTGGCTACGGGCAAAGTGGCGGCACCAATGCCACTAAAGCGACGAACTATTACTACAACCCCGATAAAGACTCGTACTACCGAAGTAACGTTGGCGGCACGCTGGGCTATACCTGGAAACCTGGGCAGACCCTCACGATGCAAAGTTATCAGTCAAGCGTCAACAGCGGCTATGACGCGGGTACACCCTACTTCAATGACCGCGGTGTTCAAACACTTAGCACCAATATGCTGACGAGCAAAAACGTGATCTCCGCGTTATGGACCAGCACCTTGCGTGCAGGATTTACGACAGATCGTTACCAAACGATCAACGCAGGCTCTGATCTGGTGCCTTCGAATCCCGCAGACGGCAAACAACATTTCGATACGCGCCAAAATCAATATTTGTGGCAAAACGACTTCAAATTTTCACCAACGCAGGTCGTGTCGTTGGGCTATGAGCGCTTAGAGCAAAGTGTCGATGGAACCCTGTCAAATGGCGACTATCCTCAAGCGTCATTCGTCAATTATCAACAAACTACGCGCTACACCAACTCATTATTCGGAATTTATCGGGGTAGCTGGGGTGCGCAGTCCGTGCAGGCAAGCGTACGTAACGACAATAACTCGCAGTACGGCAACTTTGTCACGGGCAGTCTCGTTTACGGACTCTCACTCACGTCGCAATGGCGCGCCACGGTCGGGGCGAATACAGGTTTTCGCGCGCCCAATTTTAATGAATTGTATTGGCCTGTCACGCCCTTCTACGCGGGCAACCCTTTGCTGCAACCAGAGAAATCACGCAATATTGAGCTAGGGCTGAAATACTCGACCGAACAAACCCAATTAAGTCTGGTGGCGTATCGCAACGAAATTACGAATCTCATTGTGAACCAACCGGTGCTGCCAGGCGACCTCTATTCGCCTTACGCACCGATCAACGTCGGTCAAGCGCTGATTCAAGGCGTAAGCCTGTTTGGCTCACATCGGCTCAGCGCCAGCACGCAGGTGCGAGGCAGCCTGAACTGGCTGGATCCACGCAACGTCGAAACAGGTGCTCTATTACCGCAGCGTGCCCAACAGGTCGCCAAACTTGCACTTGATCAAACGATTGCAAACGCCAGACTGACTGCCGAATGGTATGCCTCAAGCGAACGCCAAGACACCATGTCGGGCGCTACCCTTGGGGGCTATAGCCTATTAAACTTGATGGGCAGCTATCCCCTTTCGTCCAGCGCAGATCTGCAGCTACGCTGGAATAATGTCTTTGGTAAGCAGTACACCCTGATTCAGGGCTACAACACGCTGGGATCGAACGTGTTCGTCAACGTGGCATGGCGGATGTAGGGGAGCAGGTCACGTTAAACTGTGAAAATCTTGTGGGGCTCAAGGGCCCTCGCCACGCAACCCATTCGCGAACCTGCATATGAAAACTGAATCGTCTGATCCGCTGGTGATCGCTGGAACATCCTATCAATCGCGCCTGTTAGTTGGCACAGGCAAGTACAAAGACTTTGCCCAAACACGCGAAGCAATCGACGCCAGTGGTGCGCAAATCATTACGGTGGCAATTCGACGCACCAATATTGGTCAAAATACGAGCGAACCCAGTCTGCTCGAATATTTGCCCCCAAGCCAGTTCACGTTATTACCCAATACCGCGGGCTGTTATTCAGCCGACGAAGCCGTACGCACACTGCGACTTGCTCGCGAACTCCTTGATGGGCATACCTTGGTCAAGCTTGAAGTACTCGGTGACCCGCACACCCTGTTTCCGAATATGCCCGAAACGCTTGCCGCAGCAAAAACCTTAGTCGCGGATGGTTTCCATGTCATGGTGTATTGCACCGACGACCCGATTCAATGCCGCATGCTCGAAGAGATTGGCTGCGTGGCGGTCATGCCTCTGGCCTCGCTTATTGGTTCCGGGATGGGCATACTGAACCCCTGGAACCTACGCCTCATTATTGATCAGGCACGCGTGCCGGT
>Ga0194037_1003254_pt1 | contig 10179 bp, 7 predicted proteins | sample JunL306m_MetaG_FD_148653 | JGI IMG/M metagenome (GOLD analysis project Ga0194037, IMG submission 148653) | Anoxic zone freshwater microbial communities from boreal shield lake in IISD Experimental Lakes Area, Ontario, Canada - Jun2016-L304-6m | ecosystem: Environmental > Aquatic > Freshwater >...
ATTACGCCGAGAGTAGTCACCCCGCCTTAAAGAGTTCAGCCTTGCAATTAGAAGCTGCTCGCAAAGGGGTGGACCTTGCCAAGAAAGCCTACTTGCCAGATTTTCAGGTGATTGGTTCTTCTTACACGCCGCGCGGACCATTTTCTGCGAACAACGGTGCACTGTTTTATCAATTTGAATTAGACCTTGTCATCCCTTTGTATTTCTTCACTAAAGAGAAGTATGGTGTTGAGCAAGCGCAGCGTAATGCGGCGGCGGCAGAGGCGGGGAATATTTCCAATCGCCAACAAATTGTTCTGGCGGTGAACTCTGCCTATGCTGGATATGAGCAGGCTAAGAATCAGACCCAGTTCTTAAAAGAGCGCCAAGTACCCCAGGCAGATGCTGCCTACAAGGTGGGCTTGATTCAGTATTCCAATAACGGTCAAGGATTTAACGATTTGTTGACGGCTCAGACACAATTACGTAGTTTAGAGATTCAATTGGCTCTAGCCGAGGCGAATTTATTGCAAGCACAAGCAGTTTTGCTGGTTACGGCCGGCAAAGAACCCTTTTAAGGAGCAGTTTTGAAAGATAAAATCCTTTCGCACTTGAAGCGAGCCTCGGAAAAGGCTAAGCCCCATATCGATAAGGTCACGCATTTCTTGGGACATCGTGCGCAACTCGGACTCGCTACCCTTGCTGGCTTGTATTGGAATCTCAGTCCAGAAAACCGCTCGCGCGTGCGCTTGGCTGCTGTGGCATTTACTATTCTGTCTTTAGGGATTGTTGTTGGTCGCATCACTGACGTTGATCGTAGTGTCAGAATTGAAGCTTCCGATAAGGTGCTTAAAGTTGAGAAGAGTGGCGCTCTCGAGTTGAAGCTTCCTGGCGTCAAACTCAATTCTGATATTTATATTTTCCAATCTGCCGTAAAAGTGCAGGTGCCAGTAGAGATTAAAGTACCAGGTCGCCTTGCCTTTAATGCAGAAAAATCCAAAGTCTTATCTGCCCGCGCTCCAGGAAGAGTAGAGCGGATCGATGCCTTTGATGGCGCTAAGGTCGAGATTGGTTCACCAATCATTGAACTTTATAGCCCAGAGTTTTTATCAGCCCAGCAGGAGTATTTGCTTTCATCGAAGACAGCAAAAGTCCTAGAGGGTAATAAAACGATGAGTGATTTATTAGGTGATGCCAAGATTACTCAAGAGGCAGCAGCTAACCGTATGAGAAATCTCGGTGCTGGCGATGGCGATATTAAGAGTCTTGAAGCTACTGGTAAAACACAAACCAACCTGACCATGCGTTCGCCTCTTAAGGGTGTAGTTGTAAAGCGAAGCGTTGAGCCTGGCTCGGTTGTGAGTTCTGGTGATGTGATTGCTACCTTAGCCGATCCAAAGGCCCTATGGTTTTTGGGTAATGTGTTTGAGCAAGACTTGCATTTAATCAGCCCAGGTCAAAAACTGGTGCTGCGTACTGAAGCTTATCCAGACAAAGAGTTTGTTGCTTATGCTAATTACATTGCACCAACGATTGATCCACAAACCCGTGCGCTGTTAATTCGTTGTGATGTTGAGAATGCAGATGGCCTACTGCGCCCTGATATGTATGTGTCAGCCAAATTAACGACGGGCACAGCAGAAGCCATTGTGTTGCCACAGTCCGCCATTGTGCGTATTCGTGAGGCACGCTTTGTGATTATTAAAGTGGGCGAAGACACTTTCCGCCGCTTGCCTGTTAAAGGATACGATTTGGACGGCAGTTCTTTTGCAATCACTGAGGGTGTAGCTCCAGGCGCTCAAGTATTAACTGCGGGCGCTGTTTTGTTGAATGATCGTTTTGCAAAACAGGAGGACTAAGTGAGCTTTTTCACCACCTTTATTCGTGGGGTAGTCGAAAAGCGCGTCTTGGTCATTTTTGCCTCGATAGTATTGCTTGGCTTGGGGATGTTCAGCCTCAGCAAATTACCGATTCAGCCTTATCCCGGTGTTGCGCCTTTAACCATTCAGGCGATTTCACAATGGCCGGGAAGAAGCACGACTGAAGTAGAGCAGCAAGTCACCATTCCGGTTGAAAATGCTTTGGCTGGTATTCCGGGCTTGCAAGCATTTCGCTCAGTATCTTTATTTGGTTTATCGGTTGTCACGCTCAAGTTCAATGACACGACTGACCCCTTTAAAGCGCGTCAAACCTTTATTGCCAATTTATCCAATGTCGCTTTTCCGGTGGGCGTTACTTCCAGTATTAGTCCAGATTCAGACGCTACTGGTGAGATCATGCGTTATGAAGTACGCTCTGACTATGCATCTTCTGAGCAATTAAAGACGCTACAGAACTATGAGATCTATAAAGAGTTAAAGCAAACGCCTGGTGTAGCCGACGTTTCTTCATTCGGCGGCAAGGTTCGCCAGTATCAAGTGATTGTCAGTCCAGAAAGCCTGCAATCGAAAGGTGTATCTGTAAACCAGCTGATCGTTGCGCTCAATAATGCCAATAGCAATACCGGTGGTGGCTTATTACCTAGCGGAGAACAGCAGTTCGTTGTGCGAGGTGTTGGCTTATTAAAAAACATCGACGATATTAAGCGAGTAGTGATCACCATCAATAATGGTGTGCCGATTCGGATCGGTGATGTTGCCAAAGTTGAGATTGGTAATGCGCCACGTTTGGGCATGTTCCAGTTCAATGACAATCCGGACTCGGTTGAAGGTATTGTGTATTTGCGTCGCGGTGAGAATGCCACTGAAGTCTTGGCACGTGTCAGGGCTACAGTCGAAAACATTAATCGCCAGGTCTTACCACCCGGCATTGAGGTCAAGTCTTTCTACGATCGCCAGGTATTGCTCGATATCACGATTGGCACAGTCAAACATACGCTGTTCTTTGGTATCTCATTGGTGTTAGCGGTACTGTTTTTCTTTTTGGGTAACTTACGCGCCGCTGCAGTAGTTGCTGCAGTAATTCCGTTAGCCTTGTGCGTTTCGTTTATTCAGATGCATATTTGGAGTGTGCCTGCGAACTTAATCTCATTAGGCGCAATTGACTTCGGTGTGATTGTGGATTCCGCGGTGATTTTGACGGAGAACGTCATGCGCCATTTGGAAGAGGGTGGTAAACGACTCAACCAAAGCATTATTTTGGCGACGAGCGAAGTACAGCGCGCCATGATTTACTCTACTGGCATCATTATTGTTGCCTACTCCCCATTGTTCTTTATGGGTGGCGTCGAAGGCATCATCTTTAAGCCAATGGCCTTCACGATGGGCTTTGCCTTAATTGCAGCAATGGTATTGAGCTTAACCTTCTTGCCAGCAATGATCTCTTTGGTCTTTGGTGATAACTTGAGTCATAAGCCGCCTGGGTTTATTACTAAACTACTCAATGGGTACAAACCGCTCTTAAGACGTTGGATGGATCGTCCGCTCACTGTTGTATCGGTGGCGGTGTTTGTTTTAGGACTGACCTTATTGAGCGTTACCCGCTTAGGTACCGCGTTCTTGCCAACGCTGGAAGAGAATAATATTTGGTTGCGCATCACACTTCCCAATACTGTGGACTTGGATTATTCCGTCAAGGTTGCCAATCAGCTGCGCGAGACCTTTATGCGTCAGCCAGAGATTGATAAGGTTGCTGGCCAGATTGGCCGCCCAGATGATGGTACGGATTCAACAGGGGTATTTAACCAAGAGTACGGCCTGTATTTGAAGGCTCCTGATAAGATGCCTCCTGGCACCAGCAAGAAGGATTTGATTTCCAACCTGGAGACAGAGCTCAATAAGATTCCGGGTATCACTTATAGCTTCTCTCAGTACATTCAAGATAACGTGAACGAAGCGCTCTCTGGTGTTAAAGGTGAGAACTCCGTCAAAATTTATGGCCCTGATCTATATGTCTTAGATCAAAAGGCACATGAAGTAATTGATCAGCTGAAAAAAGTTCGCGGTGTAGCCGATGAAGGCATTCTGAAAGAATTGGGTCAGCCGACTTTAAATATTCAGATTGATCGTGATCGTGCAGCTCGCTATGGCATCAATGTGAATGACATTCAAACTATTGTTGCAAATGCCATCGGTGGCGCAGCAGTGACCAACTTGCTAGAAGATGAGAAGACTTTTGGTATTGCGATTCGCTTAAACGAAGGTAGTCGTAACGACGTTTCAGATATCTCGCATTTATTGGTTGATGCCCCTGGTGGTGCAGGTATTCCGCTTTCAATGGTGGCTACTGTTCAATTATCGGATGGCCCTTTCTTTATTTACCGTGAGGCTGGTAAGCGTTATATTGCTGTTAAATTTAGCGTGCGTAATCGCGACTTAGGTAGCGCTGTAGAGGATGCTCAGTTCCTGGTGGAGCAGAACATCACCTTACCACCGAACTATTCCATTAGCTGGGATGGTCAGTTCAATCAAATGAAGCAAGCACAGAAGAAGCTGATGCTGATCGTGCCTCTGGCATTGTTGGGAATCTTCCTCTTATTGGTGAGTGCTTTTGGTAACTTCCGTGATGCCTTCATCGTCATGATTAACGTCCCATTTGCTGCCATTGGTGGGGTGATCGCCTTGCACTTAGCGGGTGAGACTTTGAGTATTTCCGCCTTCTTTGGATTCTTATCCTTATTTGGTATTGCCATTCAGGACGGGGTGATCTTGATCTCCTTTATTAATAAGACCGCCGCTACTGAGCATGGCGCCATGAAAGATGTCATGGTGGAGGGTGCCTCATTGCGTGTTCGTCCAGTATTGATGACGGCGATGTTGTCGGGCTTTGGTCTCTTGCCTGCTGCACTCTCACACTCGATCGGTTCAGAAGCCCAGCGTCCGCTGGCATTGGTGATTGTGGGTGGCATGGTGACCACAACCATTCTGACACTCTTGGTCCTGCCAGTGATTTATGGCTGGTTTAGAGGTCGCGCATTACCCCAAGCATCTAAAATCTCAGTATGACGATGCCAAGCCAACCCCATATCCTGATCTCTAATGATGACGGTTATTTGGCGCCAGGATTATTGGCTTTGGTCAATGCAATTCGTCCACTAGGACGTGTCACGGTCATCGCCCCCGAGCAAAACCATAGCGGCGCCTCCAATTCATTAACGCTGTCACGGCCCCTCTCAATACACCGAGTGGCTGGCGGTGAGCGCGATGGCTTTATTTTCATCAACGGCACGCCAACCGATTGTGTACACGTTGCCATGACTGGCTTCTTAGATGCCAAACCAGATCTCGTTATTTCTGGTATCAATCAGGGCGAGAACATGGGTGAAGACGTTCTGTATTCAGGAACCGTTGCCGCAGCAGTAGAAGGAGTCATGTTTGGCGTTCCTGGTATTGCTTTTTCTCAGATTGATCGTGGCTGGGCCCGGATTGATGATGCTGCTAAAGCTGCTCACGATGTCGTAGCGCAAATGCTGGTTTCGCATTTGGCCCATAACAATGGCGCTACAGCGCCACTGCTCAACGTTAACATCCCCAATCGGCCTTATGCTGATTTATTTCGCTGGAGAGTGACACGGCTGGGTAATCGCCACCACTCACAGCCGGTAGTCGTTCAGAAAAACCCCCGCGGTGAAGAGATCTTTTGGATTGGTGCAGCAGGGCATGCAAAAGATAACTCTGAAGGCACAGATTTTCATGCGGTTGATGATGGCTGTATTTCCATCACGCCAATGCAACTGGATTTAACCCACCATGCACGTTTAGCAGCGATGCGTAGCAACGGCTGGGATCGCGGTTGAAGCCGGCCGCTGAGAGATTTGCTGGCCATCGGCAGGCACTGGCAGATAAAGTTCATGCTGCAGGGATCAAGCACGTTAAAACTTTAGAGGCGATTGCAACCGTCCCAAGACATGCCTTTATGGATCCAGGAATGCATCCACAGGCTTATGAAGATACGGCTTTACCGATTGGGCATCAGCAGACGATTTCCAAGCCATCAGTCGTAGCTCGCATGATTGAGATTTTGCATAAGCCAAGGCAAAAATTGGGAAAAGTATTAGAGATTGGCACGGGTTGTGGCTATCAGGCAGCCGTGCTCAGCTTACTGGCAGATGAGGTGTATTCAGTGGAACGGATTCGCCCATTGCATGACATGGCCAGAGCAAAACTGCGTCCATTTCGGATTAATAACCTACGTCTCATTTACGGCGATGGTATTTTAGGCCTCCCACAAGCCGCTCCTTTTGATGCCATCATCCTAGCAGCAGCAGGATTGGGTATTCCGGATGCATTGCTGGATCAGCTGGCAATCGGAGGACGTTTAGTCGCCCCAGTCGCCAGAAATGAGAAAGAACAGCAATTGGTGATGGTGGAGCGCATGAGCTCCCAGCGCTACCAAAGAACTGTGCTGGACGAGGTCTTTTTTGTCCCCTTACAATCAGGGGTAGTATGAAAATCATGTCCAATACTCTCGCAAAATCTCTGGCGCTAGTCACTTTAGCCGTCTCAATATTTACCATGACTGGCTGTAGCACTACGCCTAGAGCAAAACCAGCCAATGTTGTTGACCGCATTGGCAACGCTAACGAACCGGCGCCACCTGGATACTACCGCGTTAAGAAGGGTGATACCTTGGCTCGCATCGCCTTAGATAACGGTCAGGCCCCACGTGATGTGATTGCTTGGAATAAATTATCAAACCCAAATCAAATTGAAGTGGGTGATTTGATTTTGGTGAGGCCGCCTGCCGGCTCTCCATCAGCAGTTAAGCCAGCTACAAAGTCTGCTGATACACCAACAATTAAAGAAACTGCTAAGGCAGATGCAAGTCCAACTGAAGTTATTGCAGAGCCGGGCATTCGTTTATCTTATCCTGCTAAAGGCAAGATTACGAGTGAGTTCAGCGAAGCGAACAAAGGGATTGATATCGCTGGCAAGGTGGGAGACCCAGTTCAAGCAGCGGCCGATGGCAAAGTGGTTTATGCCGGCAATAGTTTGCGTGGCTACGGCAACTTAGTAATCGTGAAGCATGACAACACTTACCTTACTGCCTATGCGCATAACAGCAGGCTCTTAGTCAAAGAGGGCGATACGGTTCGCAAAGGTCAAAAGATTGCTGAAATAGGTGATACGGACGCCACTTCGCCCAAGCTCCATTTTGAATTACGCGTCAATGGTAAGCCGGTAAATCCAACGCCCTATCTGCAATAACGCATTTTCAAACCCTTTAGTAATTCGCTTAGTAAGCCCCAATGGCAACCGTCCTCGTCTTTGATATTGAGACCATCCCTGATGTAGCGGGATTGCGTCGCCTTGAAGACTTTCCAGAATCCATGTCTGATGTCGAAGTGGCTGCAAAGGTGATGGCAGATCGAACTGTCAAAACGGGTAGCGATTTTTTGCCGTTGTACCTGCAACGCATCGTTGCGATCTCTTGTGTCATTCGCAGAACTACCAAAGATGGATTGCCCCAAATTAAAGTGGGCACACTAGGTACTGCACAAGATGATGAGAAGATTTTAATACAAACATTCTTTGACTTGATTGAGAAATACACTCCGCAATTAGTCTCATGGAACGGTAGTGGATTTGATCTACCAGTCTTGCACTATCGTGCACTGACAAACCAGATCCAAGCCCCGCGTTATTGGGAGATGGGTGAGAGCCAAGAAAACGATAGTAGAGAATTCAAATGGAATAACTACATCAGTCGTTATCACATGCGCCATATTGATCTCATGGATCTCTTGGCTAAATTTAACGGCAGGGCAAATGCCCCATTAGATGGCTTGGCCAAGCTGTGTGGTTTCCCGGGTAAGATGGGGATGGATGGCAGCCAAGTCTGGCCTGCATACCAAGATGGCAAGATTGATGACATCCGTCGCTATTGCGAAACTGATGTGGTCAATACCTACCTGATGTACTGTCGCTTTCAGTTGCTGCGAGGTGGTTTCTCACTCGCCGAGTATCAAGAAGAGATTGATTTTGTAAAAGCGTATTTAGAAACAGAATCTAAAGAGCCTCATGGTGCTCAGTGGCAAGAATACCTCCAGGGCTTTGCTCCGGATGCGTAGAGGAGATAAGCCAGTCAGCATCGTGGTGACTGAGCCGATACTGGTTGAATCGCTTGATCTAGATGCCCAAGGGATTGCACGCTTAGCGCCGAATGAGGAAGAGCTTGCACAAGGGCATAGCGGCAAAGTTGTTTTCATTCAAGGTGCCCTGCCTACCGAGCTGGTCACATATGTTGTGACTCGTGAAAAAGCGCGTTTTAGCAAAGCCAAAGTTTTAGAAATCCTCAAGCCTGCCGTGTTTAGGGCTGAACCCAAATGCAAAGCCTTTGGAGTGTGTGGTGGTTGTACCATGCAGCATCTAGATATTCGGGCGCAGATTGCGATGAAGCAACGCGTACTGGAAGATGACTTGCAGCATATTGCCAAAGTGAGGCCAGAAGAAATCTTACGCCCCATGGGCGGCCCCGCTTGGGAGTACCGTCACCGCGCGCGTTTGAGCGCAGTGAACCGTTCGATTAAAAAAGGGACGGTGCTGATTGGATTTCATGAGGGGAAGAGTGGTTATGTAGCCGATATGACTGCTTGCGAGATATTGCCCAAGCATGTGTCTGATCTGTTGTCAGCAATGCGGACATTGGTGATGGGCTTATCTATTGTTGATCGCATGCCGCAAATTGAAATCGCGGTAGGCGAACCAGAGGATCCCAATTCTGACGATCCTCAAAAATCTAAGCCAGTGACTGCCTTGGTATTTCGCAATCTACAGCCCTTAACAGCAGAGGATGAGCAGTTGTTGCGAAACTTTGCTGATGAACATCAAGTTTGGATTTGGTTGCAACCCAAAGGCATTGAAACGGTGGCACCTTTTTATCCAGAGACTGGCAAGCTTTGCTATCGCTTGCCCGAGTTTGAAATCGAGATGCCCTTTAAGCCGGCGGACTTTACCCAAGTCAATCACATGATGAATCGCGTTTTAGTGAGCAGGGCAATTCGTTTGCTAGAAGTTAAGCCAAGTGATCGCGTACTCGATCTCTTTTGTGGCATTGGTAACTTCACTTTGCCACTTGCCAGAAAATCAAAGGGTGTCATGGGTATCGAGGGCTTGGAAAGTTTGACGACCAGAGCGAAAGAAAATGCCCAGCATAATCAGCTTGCTGATAAAGCCAGCTTTATGCAAAGTGATTTGTTTGAAGTGACGACAGAAACCATTGCGTCTTGGGGAAAAGCTGAGCGCTGGTTAATGGATCCACCGCGTGAAGGTGCAATGGAAATCTGCAAGGCCTTGGCTGACTTGCATGCCAATAATGACCCCTTAATGCCCGAGCGTATTGTCTATGTCTCTTGCAATCCTAAGACCTTGGCCAGAGATACTGAAATACTCTGCCACTATGCTGGCTACACTCTAAAGGGGGCGGGAATCGTCAATATGTTCCCCCATACCTCACACGTAGAGTCGATTGCGGTCTTTCAGAAGGCCTAAGCCACCTCAATATTTAAACTCGTTCTAATATTTAGCACTAAATTGGTGCTGATATGCCTATTGCGGTGCAAAAGCCGAATTGATAGGTCTTCTATAAGAGTAGATTGAAGTTGTGCAGCAGAACTGCACGATTTTCAACTCTTCAGTAGGAGATTGATATGAAATCCTCGGATGCATTGTCCATATTCATGATTCTGGTGATCTTGGGCCTCGCTATTAATTTATTGGTTTCAGGCCAATAAAAAAGGCGCCTCATGGCGCCTTTTTGGTAGTGCTCAGAACTGCAAGCAATTTGCTTGCGTAGTGTCTCTGACTCTCTTTTAGTCTCTCTTAGTCCCTATTACCGCCAACGATGCCAAGTAATGCCAGTAAGTTGGTGAATACGTTATACACATCTAAGTAGATAGCCAGTGTAGCCATGATGTAATTGGTTTCACCGCCATTGATGATGCGCTGCACGTCAACCAAGATAAATGCAGAGAAGATCGCGATCGCTAGAACCATCACAGTCAACATCAAAGCAGGCAATTGCAACCAGATATTCGCCAATGAAGCGACGATCAAGAGCAGTACGCCCACCATCAACCATTTACCCATGCCCGCAAAATCACTCTTGCTAACTGTAGCAATGGTTGCCATCACCGCAAAGATAGCGGCAGTGCCACCAAAGGACAGCATGATAAGTGTGGCGCCATTGCTATAACTATTCAGGGTGTAGCCCACTAGACGGGACATCATGATGCCCATGAAGAAGGTGAAACCTAGCAGCAAG
>Ga0194037_1003255_pt1 | contig 10178 bp, 6 predicted proteins | sample JunL306m_MetaG_FD_148653 | JGI IMG/M metagenome (GOLD analysis project Ga0194037, IMG submission 148653) | Anoxic zone freshwater microbial communities from boreal shield lake in IISD Experimental Lakes Area, Ontario, Canada - Jun2016-L304-6m | ecosystem: Environmental > Aquatic > Freshwater >...
CGGTTTACCGGGATACCGACGGCAGAGTCGTGGGTGTTTTTGCCGCTGCCCGCGATATGACCGAACGCAAACGGGCGGAAGAGGCATTGGAGAAGAGCAGAAAGAAGCTCATGGAACAGAATTATGAGCTTCAGGCGACTGAAGAGATGCTGCGCGTGCAGATCGGCGAATATGAGACAATCCAGGCGCTGCTGCTGGAAGCCAAAGCTGCAGCCGAAACGGCCAACCACGCCAAAAGCCGGTTTCTGGCGAACATGAGCCATGAGATCCGCACCCCTATGAGTGGTGTAATCGGGCTGATAGAACTGCTGCTCTCTACAGAGCTGACAGGGGAACAGCGCAAATATGCCGAACTTGCCAAACAGTCCGGCAGAAACCTGATTCAACTGATCAGTGACATACTCGATCTCTCCAAAATTGAAGCGCACAAGATTGAGCTCGAATCACGAGACTTTGATCTGCAGGCGGAAACAGCCGGTACCATCAACCTCCTCACTCTCCATGCACAGGAAAAGGGATTGATGCTTAAATCAGCTATTGATCCCGATGTTCCTCCGTTATTGCGGGGCGATGCGGGGCGCCTGCGTCAGATCATCACCAACCTGACAGGTAACGCGATAAAGTTCACCACCAAAGGTGTTGTTTCACTTCGTGTCAGGAAGGATACGGAAGATGGACAGCAAGCGACTCTGCGTTTCATTGTGCATGACAGCGGCATAGGTATCGCAGCAGACATGCTGGGGCACATCTTTGAGCCATTCGTGCAGGCTGATGGTTCGACATCCCGTAAATTCGGTGGTACCGGTCTGGGGCTTGCCATCTCCCGGCAACTGGCGGAGTTGATGGGGGGCGCCATAGGTGTGGAGAGTATTGAAGGGGAAGGGTCCACGTTCTGGTTTACCGCTGTGCTGGAGAAACAGGCAGTAGCCCCCTCTCTTGACGGAAGAGGGGTGGGGGGGGCTGAAACTGCCGCCGGCTCTGAAAGAGCCGACACCCCTTTCACCGCGACCCCTTCGACTTCTTTCAGGAGTGGCGTCGTCCGTCAGGGGGCCGGGGACAACATATGCAAAGCTCATCTGCTTCTGGTCGAGGATGATGTGACAACCCAGTTTGTTACAAGAGAAATTCTCATAAAGCTTGGTTATCTGGTCGATGTGGCCAATGATGGCAGCGAAGCGCTGAAGTTGCTGGAGGAAAACGACTACGCTCTGGTGTTGATGGACTGCATGATGCCGGTCATGAACGGTTATGAAGCAACTGCCATCATTCGTGATCAGGCATCAACAGTCAGAAACCATGCCATACCGTTGATTGCGCTTACAGCCAATGCCATGAGGGAAGACCAGGAGACATGTCTGTCAACCGGCATGGATGATTATCTGGCCAAACCGCTTGAGTTGTCAAAGTTAATGGCGATGCTGGAAAAATGGACGGTGTGCGACTCAGGAGCCGAACTCGCGCACCCATTGACAGGAGTGGCTGCACTCTCTTGTGACTCTGCGACCGATATATTCGACATGGAGGAGTTTGTAAGGCGAAACATTGGTGATCTCAAACTTTCCCGTGATGTGGCCACCGTTTTTGTTGACAATCGCTCCGAATACATCGAATCAATCCATAAAGCACTGACGGCGCGAGATGTGGCAGCACTCTGCCGGTCAGCACATAAACTGAAGGGAACCGCAGCCAGTATTGCTCTACCGGCTCTCTCCGAAACAGCCCGTATGTTTGAATCCATTGCAGAAGCCGGTGATATGGAAAAAGCGGCGATGTTGTTACCGGCATTGCAACAGAATCTTGAACAGGCGGTAGAGGCGATCCGGGAGTTGCTGATCACTCCGCAAGGAAAGGACAAGCCCCATCTATCTCCTACCGGCTCAAACATTCCCCGGCCGATCCCGTGAGAAAATCAAAAACCTCCTCCCGCGTGGTGATAAAGCGCGGCATCCCGTTGAGGATGTCCTCCAGCATGTGCAGTACCTCTCCGTCATTGCTCTCCAGCTCATTCATAACAGCGGACATCATCGGCAGGATCTCATACAGATCATGCCGATTAAAAGGTGCAGGATCGGGCAGGCCGGAAAACTTGGGTTCACACTTTCGTTCCACATAACGGGGGTACTTGAATTTCAAATCGGATGCCTTAACGATAACCGCCATACGTCACCTCACAATCAATGTCCGCCGCAGCCGCCACCACAGCCACCGCCGCAACCCGGTTTTACGATATCAGCGGCCTGTGGTTTATCACACAGCTGCAGCGAAGCACGGTCCACATACCAGGCATCATCCTCGATTTTTCCCTGCAGCTCATTTTTTTTGAGCATCATCAGCACCCGCATCTCGGTTGTTTCAAGTAGCTGTGCCGCTCTGGCAATGGGTACAAAAGAAGTTCCCGTTTCACACATGAATAATCCTCCTTACGCTGCCCTGGGCAGCCTTTCTTCACCAAGATAGATGGCCATCAGTTCACAGTTTGTCAGATCCCGCTTACGTCTGCACGACATGGCCCGCGTCTTTTTCAGCAACGGTTCGGCCCGGGTGCGATCAACAACGACGCCCATACTGCGAAAACGCTCGATCAAACCACCGGTGCCGGAGTGCTTGCCGACTGCGATGCTGCGGGTAAGCCCTACTTCTGCCGGGTCAAAGCCCTCATAATTACGCGGATCCTTGATGATGCCGTCGGCATGCAACCCCGATTCATGGGCAAAGACCCGTTCGCCGACCACCGGTTTGGAGACCGAAAGCGGTCGCTGGGATGCCTTGGCGACAAAGAGCGACATTTCGCGGAAACGGTGGGTATCGATGCCGGTCTCGATACCGCAGGCATGCCTGAGCCCCATTACAACCTCCTCAAGCGCCGCATTTCCAGCCCGTTCGCCCAGACCGTTGATCGTGGTATTGACGAACCTCGCACCGGCGCGGATGCCGGCAATGGCGTTGGCGGTGGCCATTCCCAGATCGTTATGGGTATGCACTTCGATATCTACTTCGGGAACGGCCTGCCTCAGAAACGTCACCTTATCGAACATGGTAAAGGGATCCATGATCCCCAGCGTATCGCAGAAACGGAAACGGTCACCTCCCAGCGAACGGGTGAGCTCCATCAATTCAACCAGGAAGGTCATATCGGCCCGGCTGGCATCTTCGCCCCCTACCGATACATACAGGTTGTGACGTTTGGCAAAACCAAGCGCCACCTTCAGCTGTTCCTTGACCGCCTCGCGACTCTTGCGCAGTTTGTGAACAATCATCTGATCGGACACTGAAAGCGAAATGTCTACCGCCTGTACACCACAGGCAATACTTGCCTCAATTTCAGGCACAAGAGCGCGATTCCATGTTATCAGGCGAGCGCTTAATCCCAGATCAACCAGAGTACGTATACTGGCCTGTTCCTCTACTCCCATGGCAGGAATTCCGCACTCGATTTCCCCCACGCCGATTGAGTCAAGCATGCGGGCGATGGCTGTTTTCTCCCGTTTTGAGAAGACCACGCCGGCGGTCTGTTCGCCATCACGCAGCGTGGTGTCGTCGATAGTTACCGGTGAAGGTGACATGGTTCTGCTCCTTTACAGCAAAACGCCACACCCTGAAGAAGGATGCGGCGCCATTGCCAGATCAATAATTGGTTCTATTGCATCGGATGTGCCAACTGCAAGCAATAATTTGTTCGGACCGGATTGATGCAGGAAATATGTACCGGAAGTGTATCGGCAGCTCTTGTAGCGGTTGCAATTGGTAAGAACAGTGATACACTTTCACGACGGTGGAAATGATATGACCAGCGCTGAGCTCATCGATATCGAAATAAAACTCCTTATGGAAGGGGTCTACCAGGTTTACGGGTACGACTTCAGGGAGTATGCCGATGCGTCACTCCGGCGGCGGTTGATTCAGTGGCTGTCCGGCTCCGGGTTTGCCACGCTGTCGCTTGCCCAGTCGGAAGTCCTGCGGGATCCGGTGCTGTTTGACACCCTGTTGCGGGGGATTACCGTCAATGTCTCCGAGATGTTCCGCGACCCTGCCTTTTTCAAGACAGTCAGAGTGCAGGTGGTACCGCATCTGAAGACCTATCCCTTTCTGAAAATCTGGCATGCCGGTTGCTCCACCGGTGAAGAAGCATACTCCATGGCGATCCTCCTGCTGGAAGAGGGGTTGAAAGGGCGCTTCCGCATCTATGCCACCGATATCAATGAAGACGTGATCCGCAAGGCACGAAAAGGTATTTATCCGCTGCAGGAAATCAAGCGCTTCACAAAAAATTATCAGCACTCCGGCGGAACCGGTTCTTTTTCAGACTACTATACCGCCAGATACGACCATGCCATTTTGAACCCCTCACTGCAGGAAAATATCGTCTTTGCTGCACACAACCTTGCCGTTGACTCCGATTTTGGTGAAATGAACCTGATTCTCTGCCGCAATGTCATGATTTATTTCAAACAGCCGCTCAAGGAAAGGGTTCTGGGTCTTTTTGACAGCAGTCTGGTGTTGGGAGGGTTTATCTGCCTCGGGACGAAAGAGAGCCTTGATCATCGTCTTATCGCGAACCGGTATGAAGAAATTAAACCGCGGACGCAGATCTATCGGAAACGCTATGCCCGACTGTAGCTGCCGGCAGTTCAGGGCTGTTGCCATCGGTGTTTCCACCGGCGGGGTATCGGCGCTCAAGTTTTTGCTGGGAAGGCTTCCCGCCGATTTCGAGCTGCCGCTCCTGGTTGTTACCCATATCTCCCCGGATTCCGATGATGGACTGGCAGTATTGCTGGATACGCTCTGTGCTATCCGGGTGAAGGAGGCCGATGAACAGGAGGCAATTACTCACGGAACCGCCTATCTGGCCCCGGCCAACTACCATATGCTGGTGGAACGGGGAGGCACGCTGGCATTCTCAATCGATCCTCCGGTAAACTTTGCCCGTCCTTCAGTGGATGTACTCTTCGAGTCGGCAGCAGATGTGTATGGAGCGGCTCTGATTGGAGTCATTCTGACCGGAGCCGGTTTTGACGGCAGCAAAGGACTGTTGAAAATAAAAAACAGCGGCGGGTTGGCGATTGTTCAGGATCCGGCTGATGCCGAGATGGATTCCATGCCGAAGAGTGCGCTGGGGCTTCTTACCGCTGACCATGTTGTACCATTGAAGGAGCTGCCGAATCTTTTGATGAGACTGGCCCGACGGAAGCCATGCCGATGATGCTGGATTATGCCGCGATGAACAGGTATATTCGGCGCATGTCATAAAACATGGAGTACACATGAAACCAAGCGATATAAATATCGGGGGCAAAAAAACTGCCGTCCCGGAAGCAGTGCCGTCCCCCACCCATTATGTCGGCATCGGCGCTTCAGCCGGTGGTCTTGAGGCAATCGAATCATTCTTTACCAATATGCCGGTTGACAGCAAACTGGCCTTTATCGTGGTGCAGCACCTCTCACCCGACTATAAAAGCCTGATGGTTGAGCTGCTCTCAAAGAAGACCGCCATGCCGGTAAATCGTGCCGAAGACGGCATGCTGGTAAAACCGGATAATATTTATTTGATTCCGCCCAAGAAAAACCTGACGATTTTTCACGGCAGACTTCTACTTTCTGAACAGGACCATACCCGTGGAATCAACCTGCCGATAGATGTCTTCCTCCGCTCTCTGGCCGAGGACCAGGCCGAAAAAGCGGTGGCTATCATCCTTTCAGGCACCGGCAGCGACGGCATGCGCGGTGTCCGCACGGTTAAGGAGTGCGGCGGCATCGTCATGGTCCAGGACGAGGAGTCCGCCAAATTTGATGGAATGCCGCGCTCTGCCATATCTACCGGTCTGGCAGATTTCATCCTGCCGCCTGAAAAGATGCCGGGGCAGTTGCTTGCCTTCGCCCAGCATCCCTACATTACCGACACTGAGCGTTCCGATACCCTTCTTTCCGACGAGGATGGCCTGACCAGGATATTTGCCTTGCTGCGGGAAAAATGCAAGATCGATTTCACCTATTACAAGCCGAGTACAGTCACCCGCCGAATCGAACGGCGCATGACCGTCAACCAGACCGAAAACATCAAGGATTATCTGGCGTTCATGATTAACTACCCAGGCGAAGTGGTGGCCCTGTATCGTGAACTTCTGATCGGCGTGACCAGCTTTTTCCGCGACCAGGGAGCCTTCGACTACCTGTCCGAGGTGATTCTGCCGGAAATTTTCAAGAACTCAAGCAAGCGGGAAGTCCGCTTCTGGGTATCGGCCTGCTCAACCGGCGAGGAGGCGTATTCCCTTGCCATCCTGGCAAAGGAGTGTATGGAGAGCCTGGGTCTGCGCCATGATGTCAAAATTTTTGCCACCGACATCGACCGCGACGCCATTCACTTTGCAGCCAGCGGCTCCTATCCGGAAAGCGTCGCCGCCGACATCCCGCCCCGCTTTCTGTCCAAATATTTCCACAAGCGCGACGACAACTTCCAGATTGTCCGCGCCATCCGCGAAATGGTCGTCTTTGCCCAGCACAACCTGATCAAGGATCCTCCCTTCACCAACATCGACCTGCTCTCCTGCCGTAACATCCTGATTTATCTTCAACCTGTGCTGCAGCGAAAAGTTATGGAGTTTTTCAACTTCTCACTGGTTCCGGGCGGAATCATGTTTCTGGGGAGCAGCGAAACCACCGGCGAGATGAGTGATTATTTCGACCCGCTGGAGCAGAAATTCAAGTTCTTCCGCGCTCGCGGCCGGGTACGCCAGCTGGGAGATGCGGTTCATATGCCGGCAGTTACAGACACCCGTTACCGGGAGCTTAAAGGTCATTTCAGCACGGTGCGGCGTTCGTTGCGGGCCAATGAGGAGGAACGGCATCTGGAGCGTTTCCTGAATGCCGCAGTCGGCGACTACCTGCCGCTGTCTTTCCTGGTGAACGAGCATCTGGAGGTGCTGCAGATTATCGGCGACGCCGACGGGTACCTGAAACTTCCTTCCGGCAAAGTGGTTAACGATATATCCAAAATGGCGATCAAGGAGATATCAATACCGCTGGCCACCGGTATCCAGAAGGTTTTCCGTGAGCATCAGGAGCTGCGTTTCTCCAACATCCGGATAACGCGGCACGGCGTTTCCCAGATAATCAACCTGCGCATTAAGCCTCTGCCGCATAAGGTGCAGCAGGAACCCCTGGTGGCGGTTTTTATTGACGAAGTCAAGCGCGAAGAGGCTGGATCGGAGCTGCCGGTTCTGTCATACGACCTGTCCAAAGAGGCCGAAGAGCGTATGCACGACCTGGAACAGGAGCTGCAGTTCACCCGGGAAAACCTGCAGGCCACCATTGAAGAGCTGGAAACATCCAACGAAGAGCTGCAGGCCACCAATGAGGAGCTGTTAGCCAGTAACGAGGAGCTGCAGTCCACCAACGAGGAGTTGCAGTCTACAAACGAAGAGTTATTCACCGTGAACGCCGAGTACCAGAGCAAGATTATCGAGCTGACCGAACTGCACAACGATGTGGACAATCTGCTTTCCGCCACCCAGATCGGCAACCTGTTGCTGGACGAAAATATGGAGGTGCGCCGTTTCTCCAAAAGAATAACCGAAGTATTCAAGCTGCTTGACAGTGATGTGGGACGGCCGATAACCCATATTTCCCACTATCTGGTTAATGTCGATCCGCTCAAGATTGTTCGGGATGTGCAGCACAGCTGCCGCCAGGTGGAGCTGGAAGTGCAGACCCAGACGGGGCAGTGGCAGCTTATGCGGGTTGTGCCCTATATGATCGGGCCGAAGGCATTCTCCGGAACGATTCTTTCGTTTGTAGATATCAGCGAGCTCAAACGTGCCGAAGAGGTTGCTTCGTCTTCCAGAGTCATGGCGCAGATAACCATCGATTCACTCTCATCCAATATCTGCGTGCTGGATGAGCAGGGCGTTATCATGGCGGTCAACAAGGCCTGGCGTGATTTTTCTCTCAACAACCAGGCTGAGTTCAATACAGTCGGGATCGGGGTCAATTATCTGGATGTCTGTTCAAGCAGCAGTGGCGGCGACTCCGAAAGTGCCCTCTGTTTCCGTAACGGCATTCGTGCGGTCATGAATGGATCCTGCGAAAATTTCGAGATGGAATACCCCTGCCATTCGCCCGATCAGAACCGCTGGTTTATCGGCCGTGTAACCCCCTATATCGGTTCCGGTGCAGGTTTGCGCAAGGTAGTCATCACCCATGAGGACATAACTTCGCGAAAACTGGCAATTGAAGCGTTGCGTGTACACGAGGATAAGCTGCATATCCGGCCGAAACGGACCGAACGAAAGGCGCGCTCATGACACATGACAGCAATGAGGGGTTCCAGGGTTTGCGGTCACGGGCCGAGGCGTTGCTGCTGCAGTCTCATGATCTGCAGACAAGTCTGCTGCATAAAGATGTTCATGCCCTGATCCATGACCTGTCGGTGCACCAGATAGAGCTGGAGATGCAGAACGAGGAGCTGTTGCAGGCCCAGAGCAGACTTCAGCAGGCCAGGGACGAATATCAGAATCTCTACAATCACGCACCGGTCGGGTATTTGTCTCTTGACTTGCAGGGTCTTATTCTCAAACACAACCAGACCTTTGCAACACTGGTGGGAGATTCCGGCACTGTTGCCATTGGCAGGTCCCTCGCTTCGTTCATGTTTTCTGAAGACCGCGATGTTTTTCTGGCCCGCTACAAGGCTTTTTTCAAAAGTCCCCGTGAAAAGAACATCGATGTACGCCTCGGCCGGGCAGATGGATCCCTTTTCTGGGTGCGTCTGTCAGGGCACCATGATACCTGGCTCACGAGCTCTCATGGAACCAGGGAATACCTGCTGCTGACGGTGGCGGACATCAACAGCGAAAAGCAGGCGGAGAAGGCCATGGCTGACAATCTGCAGTTTGTTTCCACACTGCTTGATACGGTGCCGAGCCCCATATTTTACAAGGATGCCGCCCTCAGATATCTGGGCTGCAATCGTGCCTATACCAAGATGACCGGCCTTTCTCCGGAAGATCTGCGCGGGAAGACGTTTGCTGACATTGCTGCGTCACCTGGACTTGCGGCCGAATACGATGCCAGAGATCGTGAATTACTGCAAAATCCCGGAGTTCAGACTTTTGAAAATCGCGTAAAGATATCTCCGGACGAGGCCCGTGATTTTGTCTATTACAAATCAACCTTCCGGGACGCCTCCGGCGGTATAGCCGGACTGGTCTGTGTCAAGCTTGATATCACCGAACGCAAACAGGCTGAAGAAGAGCTGGCGCGGGCCAGGGAAAGGGCTGAAGCCGCCAATCGTGCCAAGAGTGTGTTCCTGGCCAGTATGAGCCACGAAATTCGCACACCGATGAACGGTATCCTCGGCATGGTCCAGTTGATGGAGTTTACCGAGTTGACCGAAGAGCAGAAAGAATATCTCGACACCCTGAAGGTTTCCGGCTTCAGCCTCCTGTCGCTGATCAATAACATCCTCGATCTCTCCAAAATCGAGGCTGACAGAATCGAGCTGGAGCTGGCAGAGTTCAGTCTGAGAGCCTGGATTTACGACCTTGTCAGATTGCAGCAGCCGAATATTATCAGTAAAGGCATATCACTACGGATCTCCATTTCGGACGATGTCCCCAAAGTTCTGATCGGCGACCGGTTACGGGTGAATCAGGTGCTGCTCAACCTGCTCGGCAATGCCATCAAGTTCACCGGGGACGGCTCAATCACCATTTCGGCTGTCGTGATCGAACGGCGGGAATCCAGCGTGCTGCTGGACATTTCAGTGGCAGACACCGGCATCGGTATGCCGCCGGACATTCTTGGGCGCATTTTCGAGCCATTCACCCAGGCTGATGGCTCAACCACCCGTCGCTACGGCGGCACCGGACTGGGGTTGACCATCAGCAGGTGTCTGGCCGAGTTGATGGGGGGGAGCATTCGCGTCGAGAGCCATGAGGGGAGCGGCAGCACCTTTCACCTGCTGATCCCGTTTCCGGTCGCCGCGACTCCAGAGGAGAGTGTGCAACCTTCCGAAGCGCTTCCGGAATCGTGGGACGGCCCGCTCCTGAACATCCTTTTCGTCGAGGACAACGAGATAAACACCCGCTTTGGTGTCGCGCTGCTTGATAAAATGGGACACAGGGTGACAACCGCCGCAAACGGCAGGGAAGCTCTTGATGCGTTGGCAACCGGCAGTTTTGACC
>Ga0194037_1003256_pt1 | contig 10170 bp, 5 predicted proteins | sample JunL306m_MetaG_FD_148653 | JGI IMG/M metagenome (GOLD analysis project Ga0194037, IMG submission 148653) | Anoxic zone freshwater microbial communities from boreal shield lake in IISD Experimental Lakes Area, Ontario, Canada - Jun2016-L304-6m | ecosystem: Environmental > Aquatic > Freshwater >...
CTCCAAAACGTTATACTTATTTGTTCGGAAAAGATGAAAAGGCACTTACAGCAGCTACTCGTTTTGACATATTAATTCAAAAACAAAGAGATCAGCTCCTTACTCTAAATGATTTTGAAGACGCTTTCTCTGTAGAAAAACTAAGCAAAGAGTTTTTTAAAATTTACAAAAAGACATATGAAGATTTTGTTGAATTCATTACTGGTAAGCGCTATTGTAAAAAAGGGAATAAATATGTTGAACAGATAATTCAAGAGCCTAACTGGCAATTAACTGCTCTATTTAACAAAGACGAGAAATTAGCTCGTGATTTTTGTAAACGGATGATGGGTCGAATAGTGTTTCTATACTTTATTCAAAAAAAGGGTTGGTTAGCTGTTGGTCGTGGAAAAGAATGGGGAGAAGGAAACCTTGATTATTTGTTCGATCTATTTACTACGTCAAATAATAAAGACGATTTTTACTATCAAGAACTTGTTCCATTATTTTTTAGGACGCTAAATGACCCTGACTCCCAAAATGAGGCACGTGAAAAACGATTCCCATATTTAAATGGTGGTCTGTTTGATGACGCTCAAGATAGAGAATTTAATAAACTTCAACTACCTGAAAGTATTTTTCGAGATTTGTTTGAAGTCTATAATAATTTCAATTTCACAATAAATGAAGATGCTCCCGATGAGCATACAGTAGCAGTTGACCCTGAAATGCTGGGGCATATTTTTGAAAATTTACTGGAAGATAATAAGGCCAAAGGGGCATTTTATACTCCAAAAGAGATTGTGCATTACATGTGCAAGGAGAGCTTGAAAAATTATCTACTGGCACTTGAAGAAAAACAATTCTCTGATAATGAACTTGCAAAGTTGACAATTGAGAAAATAATTCAGCAAGAAGAACTGAATTTTGAAGAAAAACAATTCACTGATAAGTATGCTTATAAGATTATAGATGCTCTTGAACAAGTGAGAATTTGCGACCCGGCAATAGGCTCAGGTGCATTCCCTATGGGTTTGCTACAAGAGATTTTTAATACTCAGGTTTTTTTGCATGAATTAAAAGGGTTCAAAAAAGGTATTTCGGATGCCGATATAAAAAAACATATTATTGAAGAAAGTATCTATGGTGTCGATATTGATTCAGGTGCGGTGGATATCTCACGTTTACGCTTTTGGTTAAGTTTAGTTGTTGAAGAGAATACTCCACAACCTTTACCAAATTTAAACTTTAAAATAGTTTGTGCCAATACACTAATACCACTGGGCGAAATTACTGAACTAAATTTTGATCCACGTATCGCCAAAGTTGTAAAGAGTTTAGAACAACTCCGTCATGATTTTTTTACTGTAAGTAGTGAGTCAAAAATTAAATTGGAACGAGAATTCAAAAAAATTCAAACCGATTTAGTCGAACTTAGTGAATTTGCCACAAAGGAAAACAGTATAATCTATTCAAAACTTGCAGAATTTAATCCTTTTGAGGACAAATCATGTACATGGTTCGACGCTTGGTGGATGTTTGGCGTGAAAGATGGCTTCGATATTGTAATTGGAAATCCACCTTATGGTGCAAAACTCACAAGTCAAGAAAAATCATTATTTAAATTAATGTTTGCCGATGTACACATGCGTACTCCTGACACATTTAATTACTTTATTTCCAAAGGCTTTAAGTTGCTTAAACCGAATGGAATTATTTCGTACATTGTTCCAAATAACTTATTGTTTCAAGGCGAGTATGCCAAAACACGATTATTGTTAATTAACACCAATTATTTAGAGCGTGTAGTAAACCTTGGTGACAATACTTTCGAAAATGCAGATGTTCCAACTTGTATTTTCTTGGGTGTAAAGAAGTTTAAAGAGAATTATCCTATTGCCTACAGCGACAACCGCAAAGAAACTATCAAAACAATCGATTTTTTCAAAGCCAATATGTCGATTCTGAAAACCGATGTGAACAATGTTCCGGATATGGTAATTGGGGTGAGTGGTACTGGAGTAAAAATCATGAATGATATTGAAGCTAAGAGTTTGAGAATCGATGATATCGCTTTAGAAGTTGCAAGCGGGATAGGGACTGGTGGTGATAAAGTGTTCAGAATACCAGGGCAATTTGCTTATGAGAATAATTTTGAAAATGAATTATTAAAACCAGTATTAGTTGGAGCGGAAATAGATAAATATAAGATTAACAACACTAAACATTTATTGATTTACTCATATAAAAAAACAAATACCAATAATAAGGAAAATATTTTCACATATTTACTTCAATATAAGGATAAATTATCACAAAAAAGAGAGACGAAAAAAGGCACATTACCTTGGTGGTGTTTACATTGGCATAGAAACCCAGAACTCTTTGAAGAACCCAAAATAATATTAAGACAGACTTCGGATAGTATTCGGGCAACATTTGACACAAATGGTTATTATTGTTTGGATACAATTAACATTGTAAAGCTAAATCCCATTTATTCAATATCTTACAAATACGCATTAGTGCTTTTAAACAGTAAACTTAATAACTTTGTTTATAAAAATATCACACAAGAAGAAGGTAGAACTTTTGCACAGGTAAAACCGCAGAATGTTCGAAAATTATATATGCCAAAGATTTCTATTGATGACCAAAAAGTTTTTGAAATACTATGTGACTACCTTCTGTTTTTGAATGATAATAGCAATACAGATGTAAATCCAAGGGTAAACAATAGTGCGTTATCTCATTTTTTTCAACAAATTGCAGATGCGTGTGTAGTTGAACTTATCTATGGTGCTGAAATGAAAGACAAAAAAGTCAATATCCTTGATTTTGTCAGAGCCGAAATCCGTTCAATTGAAGGATTAGAATATGAAACGCAAAAAGCAAGAGCTATTTTCGACACTCACTACGAATGGTCGCAGCCAGAAAGTGAAATCCGTAATCGAATGAAAATAATAAGTTTAATGTGTCCTGATACAGCAGGTAAAATTCTATCTGGCAATGAAGAAAATTAATAGCATTAAGTTCAAAAACTTTAAAGCTTTCTATGGCGAAGAAACTCTTCAACTTGATGGAAAGAATCTATTGGTGTATGGTGAAAATGGCAGCGGAAAATCTTCTGTCTTTTGGGGTTTATATACCTTTTTACAGAGTAGTACAAAACCTTTAGTAGAGATTACAAAATACTTCGTTAATGCCAATCAGAACCCCGACAGTATTAAAAATGTATTTGCAGCTCCCGCCTCCGATTCATATATTGAAATTGAAACTGTAGCTGTTGGCGGAATAACTTCTAAAAACAAAATTGATAACGTATCAGCAAATACCAATTTGACAACTGATACTACTTTTGCTATTGCAAATGCTTCAAGTGATTTTATAAACTACAAGCTATTGTATAACTTCTATAATGTCACTCATAAGCATGATTTAAACCTTTGGCAGGTATTTATGAGAGATATATTCCCATACTTTAGAAATAATGAACTTGATAAGAATTTTAAAGATAGAATAGAGGATGTATTGAGAGGTGTTCCAATGTCTTCTGGTGGGGCAAAAATATCAAAAATTGGTGGTCGGCCACAAGTAGCGTATGTAAGTAAAATACTGGCATTAAATAATGAAATTGATTTATTTATAAACGAAGTAGAACAAAATGCTAATCAATTCCTGAAAGAGCATTTTTATGGCAATGAAGATGTGTTAAAATTACACCTCTATTATAACAAAAAAATTGATTATGATTCAGTTCGTTATGATCGAAAAGACAATTATTCAATTAATCTTAAACTTGAAATCCGTGATAAAATAACTTCACCATGGATTACAATTGAACGTCCACATTCTTTCTTAAACGAAGCGCAGTTGACAAGAATTGCTATTGCAGTTCGATTCGGGGCATTACAAACACGCCTATTCACAGGAGATTATAAAATCCTTTGCTTAGATGATATGCTTATTAGCCTTGATATGGGAAATAGGGATAAGGTTATACAGCTTGTACTTAATGTAGAAAACAAACCAACTTTACATTTTTTTGACTCATACCAAAAAATTATATTTACACACGATAAAGGTTTTTTCAATTTATGCAAACAAAGAATCAGATTGTCTGATCAAGAAAAAAAATGGATTTATAAAGAAATCTATTTAGATACGGATAAAGTTCCACAACGTCCATTTATTGATAATTCCAGAGATTATTTTCAAAGAGCAGAAAAACATTTAAAAGCATTTGATTATCCGGCTGCTGCTAATGCTTTGAGGCAAGGTTTGGAGAATTTATTAATGGATTTTTTACCTGACAATTTAAAATATGAATTAGATAAGACTGACAGAACTACAACAGGCAAGCAGTTTAATAACTTACTTGAAGCTCTTAAAAGTATTCATAAAGAACACGATGTTTCATTACTTTTAATAAATGATTTATTTATATATAAAGATCATTTGCTTAATCCAATGTCTCACGATAATATTTATTCTGCCGTTTATAAAGATGAAATTGAATCTGTTTTAACTTTACTTCCACAATTACAGATTTTAAAAACTGAATTATTGAAAGAAGCAAGAAGCACTAACTCGATTATTAAACTTAAAGATGTCGACAAAAACACTGGAAAGCTAGTAGAGTATTATATTTACTTAAAGGAAAATTTAAGTCGTTTCACATTATTAGATGGCAAAAAATATCTAAGTAAAAGCGATGTCGTAGTATTAAAATGGATTGATGAAGATGGAAATACTGCAACCTTAAACAATATTTATGGTAGTCTTGATAAATGTATTAAAAGATTATCTCAATTTCTAAACACTACTTATGTAGATGATGATGAAATCCTTTCAAAATTAGATTTTTCATAAACTCAATAATTCTCAAAAAGTAAATGAACCTCCTCGACCTCCGCCAAGCCCAAGCCAGTTTTTCAGTAGCCGATGCTATTGAAAGCAGAAAACAATTGAATAAGTTGCGTATTGCTTTTGTGAAAAATTTTTCATTAAAGCATATTGCTGAAATGAAGATTGATGAATATGCGATAGGAAAAGGTAATCATACCTTTTGTTATCGCTTAGAGCAAGAGTTAGACGGTTTGGGGCGTATAAAAGGTGCTACTGCTTTTAAATTTGGCGTTTATTATGGTGTTATAAAAGGTGATAATGAGTATAAATACCGCTATTCCGACAAATGGGGTAAAAATCATAAAGATGCTTTTGAAAATATTCGGTTTGAATTAATAGAGTTGATTAATGCCGGAAAAGCTGGAGATATTGAGTCCATTATAGAAAGTCGCTTTTCTACAATGCTAAAAGGTAAGATACTTTCAACCTATTATCCCGAAAGGTATCTGAATATTTTTTCGAATGACCACTTAAACCATTACCTTCAGTTCTACGGTTTACTTAACGACGAGATTTTAATTGCAGACCCTGTTTTAAAGCGTGAAGCACTTATGGCTTATAAGAACAGTGATAAAGTAATGAAACATTGGGATGCAGATATTTTTGCAAATTTTCTGTATTCAGCCTATCCTAAAAGCCCTATAAAAGAACAACCAGAATCAGAAATATTAACGGATTACAAAGCTCCGGTTTTTCCAATTTCACAAACACCCGAAACAATTGAATTAAACATACAACCTATACAAGAAAGTTCCAAATCAGGTTCACGAGAAAAATCCGGCCATAAGCCTGATTACGAAAAAGAAAACCGCCTTTTGAAGCAACTTGGCGATATGGGTGAAGATTTAGTAGTTAAGTATGAAAGTAAGAGATTAGAACTTTTGGGATTAACTAAGAAGGCAAAAAAAGTGGAAAGAGTTTCTTTAAAATCCGATGCCTTTGGTTATGATATATTATCGTTCAACGATGACGAATCAGAAAGATACATAGAAGTAAAAGCAACCCGAGCTAAGGCGGGTACAGCTAACTTCTTCCTAACTCTAAATGAACTTAACACAGCCAAAGAAAAACAGGAAAACTACTTTATTTACATGGTTTATGATATTCTGTCAAAAAATCCGCAGATATGGATAATACCCAATCCATTTTCACCAGAGAATAAGGATGTACTCATGGAGCCAGTGAATTATAGGGTAAAAATAAATGCAAAGAAATAAATTATACTATGAGTAAAATGTTAGCTGAAATAAGTCGTATTGTTAACGAAGATATTAGTAATCGTGTTACACAATATGATGTTCTTTATGAGTCAATTACTAATGCAATTCACGCCAATGCAACTGAGATTGTTTGTAAATTGAAAGGTTTTGATGCAACGATAAATGATAGTGAATCAATATCAGAACCATATAAAAGAAAAGTTGATTGCATTTCCATTTCCGATAATGGTGATGGTTTAAATGAGGCAAATTATAATTCGTTTTGCAAATACCGTTCTGATTTTAAAAAGACACTCGGAGGTAAAGGTGTTGGAAGATTTGTTTTCCTGAAAATTTTTGATAAAGCTGAATTTGTTAGTTATATTAGTGATTTGAATGAAAAAAGACATTTCAGTTTTAATGTTGAATTTGATACAGAGGATATAATTAAAGAGCCTTTCTCAGTTGAAAATAATTTTACAGAGGTATCATTATCCAATTTGACAAAACAATATTACGATATTGTAAAAGGTACAGACAGACGAATTGAGCTGAATTTAAACGAGATAAGAACAAAAATACTGACACATTTATTGCCAATATTGTTTTTTTACAAAAAGAAAGGCATTTATATCGTAATCAGGTTAATTGATGAATCGAATGAGGAATTAACGCAGGAAATAACAAAAGATGATATTCCTGATTTTATAACAAAGTCATTCACTGTTATTGATAAGGATAACTCATTACATACTTTCAATCTTAACTATCGAGTTGATAATGTTGATGGTAAATTATCTGCATACTATTGTGCTAATAGTAGAACCGTTTGCGAATTTTCAGACAAAGACTTTAATTTAAGTTTACCTTACGGTTATTCAGGATTTTTATTACTTGAATCAGATTATTTAAGTGCTAGGGCTAATAACGAAAGAAATGATTTTGATATATTTCCCAAAAAAACGGATATGTTTGCCACAATATCCTGGGAGATGATAAATTCTCAATTAAAAAAGGAAATATCCGAAATTGTTAAAGATGGTATTGTTGAATCGAAAATTATCAATATCGAGAAGCTTGAAGAAATTCAAAATGAAAGACCATATTTAATGAATTATTTAGATGAAGAGGATATTGACATTGCTGGTTTTGTTGATAAAAAACAAATAATTGACAAAGCAAAGAAAAAATTTGATCAAGCAAAAGAATCATTATTGGCAAGTGCAAATAAGTCAGATTATTCGATTCTAGAGTTACAAGAAGCTATACAGATAACTCAAAACGAATTGGTATCGTACATTTACGATAGAGCACTTGTTTTAGAACGGTTAAAGATTTTATCAGATAAAAAAGAAAAAGTTGAGTCAATCATTCATAATTTATTTATGGAACAAAGAACTCAAGACAGATATTACAGTGTAAGTAAAAATAATTTATGGCTTATTGATGATCGGTTCACCTCTTATGCTTATGCTGCCAGTGAAAAACGAATCAAAGATATTTTACATGAAATTGGTGAAAATGATGATGATGTTGAAGTACCAACAGATAGACCTGATTTAGCATTATTCTTTTCTCAAAATCCTGAAACCACAAAAAGTTTAAAATCTGTTTTAATTGAAATTAAACCCTTTGATTTTAAATCAAAATCGGATAGGAAAAAATTTGCAGGTGTTCAACAGCTTGTTGATTATGTTAAAGCATTTAAGACTAAAGAGAATGTTGAAGAAATATTTGCTTATTTAATTACCGATGTGGATGAAAAATTAGCGGAAAGGTTAACCAACGATGATTATAGACCTCTATTTTCAACAGATCAACCTATTTATCACCGTTTTTACAGTACATTAGGTATTTCAATTTATGTTATTGGAGTCAAAACTTTAATTGAAGATGCTCTTGCTCGAAATAAGGTTTTCTTGGATATAATTAAAAAACAAAATAGAATTAGTAAAATGTTTAGCAAGGTTGATTCATTTGCTTAATATAACTTAACATTGTAAACCATGGAAAAACTTCTTCAAAGCAATCAAATATTCAGCTATTACGAATATCCTTTAGAAAAGGAATTCGAACAGATTATAGTTGAAAAGTCAGCTCAGATTTTTGGCAAGAATAGTATCTATATTGATATCAAAAAGCGCATTGGCGATAGCATTCTTACTATTCCTGATGGTTATCTGATTGACTTTTCTTTTCAAGCAGATCCACGTCTCTATATTATTGAAAACGAATTATCCAGTCACGACCCGTACAAACATATTGGTTCGCAAATATTGAAGTTTGCTATTTCGTACAAAGAAAGCGGTCGTAAGATAAAAGCGTTTTTGTACGAACACCTGAGAGAGAGCAAACAACTGGAATTTGCCGAAAAGCTTATTGAGAAAACGAAATATCGAAATATTGATGATTTTCTGGAAAGTCTGATATTTGAAAAGCCTGTTGCTGCCATTGTTGTTATTGACCGTAGCACTTCTGAACTCGAAAATGTTTTGAGTCAACTTACAATGAGTACTGATATTCTCGAGTTTCAAACCTTTAAATGTGGCGAAGAATGTATTTACAAGTTTACTCCATTTAATGCTGAAGTTCGTGAGGCTGTTGAGGAACAAGGTTCGTCGTTAAAGCCCGAGGAACTAAATACGGTTGTAGTTGCTGCCCGTGAAGATGGTTTCGAAAAAGAAGTGATTGGAAATAGTCAGTGGTTTGCTATACGCATACATGCAAGCATGTTAGACAAGTTGAAATACATTGCCATTTATCAGGTTGCACCTGTTTCGGCAATAACACATTATGCCGAAATAGCGTCGATAGACAAATGGGGCGATACAAACAAATATATTCTTAAGTTCAAAGAAAAAGCAAAAGCAATAGGCCCAATTACGTTGGATAAAGAAATGGGTAAAAAAGGATTAGCTCCACAGGCTCCACGATATACTTCTATTGATAAGATTCTGAAAGCTAAAAAATTGTCACAGGTATTTTAAAAGGTGAGCTTATTATGTACAATAATTTAAATCACGAAAAAGCACTTTGCTCTTTAATCGAATTATGAATAACTATTATTTTCCTTTCGGACAAAAGTTGACCAAAGTTCAACAAACAGAAACCACACCTAACAAAGAGGTTTTTGTTTTGGGAGTCTATGCCAGTGCCGTTCATGCTAAATGGTTAGATAAAGATGGTAAAATAAAAGTTCAAGCATTAGCAGTAGCCAGTGAACCCGAGATATTCTGGAAAGGATTAGATGCTAAAGAACAAATTGAACACATTCAAAAAATGCCAATAGAGCTTGGCTCATTAGTACCTGCCAATAAAAATCTGAATGGTCCTTCAGGAGTTGCATTAGACGATTTATTTTTAAAGCCCCTTGGTTATTCAAGAAAGCAAGCATGGCTATGTGATTTATTGCCGGAATCAAGAGTAAATCCAAATCAGCAAAAAGCGGTGAATATGTACAACGATATTGCCGTTAAATATGGATTGCCAATATCGACTATCCCTCAGTTCCGTGTAGATGATATAAGAGAAAATGCCGTACAACGTCATTTGGAAATACTCAGTGAACTTGAAAATTCAGGAGCAAAAACCATTATCTTATTAGGTGATTTACCTATTCGTTGGTTTCTACATTTCTTTGATAAAGGAAGAGCTAGGCTATCTCAATTCGGGGATTCACAAGATACTTATGGCCAGCGACATGATATTGTGATAAATAACAAAACCTATTCAGTTATTCCACTGTGTCACCCACGTAATGCTGCAAGGCTTGGAGCGCACTCTTCCAATTGGGCTGATTGGCATGATGCATGGGTGAAAAAAAATATAATGTAGATACGATATGATTCAACTACATGCGGGTTATATTATTGACTGTATAAAAGATTCTTTAGAGATTAAATACGGAAAATCAGAGGTTACAGGACTTTTGACGCAACTTTCTTTTTTCGATATCGAAATAGATTCAAATACAAATCAAACTCCAATAACTGAATTTGAACAGGTATTCTCTGTTGCCCACAATATAATTTCAAGAGGTTTGCCTACAAGACCTTCGCTGTGGTTAGAAGAGCAATTACTTAAT
>Ga0194037_1003260_pt1 | contig 10151 bp, 10 predicted proteins | sample JunL306m_MetaG_FD_148653 | JGI IMG/M metagenome (GOLD analysis project Ga0194037, IMG submission 148653) | Anoxic zone freshwater microbial communities from boreal shield lake in IISD Experimental Lakes Area, Ontario, Canada - Jun2016-L304-6m | ecosystem: Environmental > Aquatic > Freshwater >...
CAGCATCAATTAGCACTATAAGAGCTACATATTCCAGTATTGCAATTATGTGTATAAACAGGGCATATACCTGTAGGAAGAATGACGTTAAGCGTTTGGAGGATGGTCGATCTTGCGCAAGACACCATCGAGTATAAACGAAGGGGGAGCAGAGGTAAAGCTATGAGCAGTGTTTGTTGTCAGAAGTGGATGTTGCATGTTAGTCACAAGACCCGGCATTGCACTCAGCACTTGTTCCAGCGTTTTAGTTGGCAACTGTTTTTCAGCTGATGCAGACTTGGTGTCTGTAGATGAAGCAATTTGTTTATGTAAAAAACAACGTCCGCAACAATCCAATGTTTTCTTCTCACAGGCAGATTCAGCAATTGCTTTTTGATTTACAAAGAAAAGTCCGTAACAAACGAGTACACAGTTTGTTTGTAAAAACAACCCGACTAGCGTAAAAATTGCTATAGATCGGGTTACTGTACTCATAAATTCATACTGATGTTTGAGAAATAGGATTTACCGACAAAAAGATAGCAGATAAGTCCTATACATCATAATACTTCCTGAAATATTCCAGACATGAGCACTTTCTATTCAGAAATAAATATCAGCCCTAAACGAACGGATAACTCCACAGTCGCTTTCTTTCCAGAAGTGAGTATGGTCTTGTTCGAAACCTTTCCGCCGTTAAGCTGTGCGCGGTCAAGATTGGCACGCCAGAGATTTGCTCCCCTCAGGTCCGCACCATAAAGATCAGCATGCTCCATGTTAGCTTCCTGAAAATCACATCCTCTCAAATCGGCAAACCGTAAATTACAGTTACTCAAATCGGCACCTCGAAAGTTGGCATCAGAAAGCTTTGCATTGCTGAGGTCAGCATAACTGAGATTTTTATGATCAAGAGGGGCTTCTGTAAGATCAATGTTCATGTTTTTGTTTTGTTTGCGCCTGTCATTCCAGGCAAAGACATTACTTTTTAATTGTTGATACTGGAGGATGTTATAGGCTGTTTTAGAAGGGGTTCCCTGACTCCATATATTTTTCGGCCCAGATGTTTCTGCAGAGTTTTCAACAACTATGTCAGATAACGGTTTATCATTGCTCAGCCTTGCAACTGATTGAGCAGTATCCACAAGAGTATTGGCTGGCGCTGAACTTTTTTTGCCAGACTGAATTGCTGTAAGAGATGTGGTTGAAGTGGAAGGCGGACGATCAACAACAAAAAATGCACCGTGATTTTCAGCCCACATATTGGAAGCCGGCTTGCCACTCTCAAGAATGGTTTTTTCCGATACCGTGACACCGTTTATATTTGCCCGGCTCATATTCGCCCTCCAAAGATAAATGCCTCGTAAATCAGCTCCTCTAAGATCAGTATTCACCATTGAAGCTTCACGAAAGTTGCAGTCACGAAGATTCGATTCTCTCATGTCAGCATTCGTGCAATCTGCTTTTTTCAGTATTCCACCCTCAAGAATTGCCTTATGAAAGTTAGCACCATAAAGCACTGCTCCCTCAAGATCAGCACCGCGCAGAACAGCATTTTCAAGAATTGCCTTAATCAAAAGAGAACCGTTCAAATGTGCATGTTCAAGTGAAGAATTCTTCAAATCCGCATTACTCAGGTCCGATTGGCTGAGAAGTGCACCCGAAAGGTTTGCGTTATGCAGGTCAATCTGCCTAAGATTTCGGCCCTTAAGATCAGCTCCTGAAAGGTCTGGAATGGACTCTTTATGAAGGGCTCTCATACTGTTCCATGATGCAACCCCGGATCGCAGCACGTTAACATCAGAAGTATTATAAGCCCAAACCTTTGGTTCAAAAAAGTTACCAAAAGCAGCACAGACCAGAAGTGATCGAAATAAATGAACAACCTTTGAATCCATAACACAATCCGGTTAGTTGACTACAAATAAGTTGACTGATGTTCATTGGATATTGCAAATAATCGTAACAAGAAAAAGCCGTCCTTTTTGATGACGGCTTTTTCTTGTTTGAATGTTCTCTGATAGATCAAAAAAAATCAGGAGAGAGTATCAATAATAATTGACAAACCCTGTTTCAGAAATGATTTTTTTGCCATCTGGAGTTTTAGCAAGTTCGATGAACTGTTTCACAGAACCGGTTGGTTGGCCATTGGTGTACATAAAGAGTGGGCGGTGTATAGGGTAAGTACCGTTTTTGACAGTCTTAACATCAGACTCTATACCATCAACCAGGATTGCTTTGACAGAGTTATCAACAAAGCCAAGACCGATATAACCGATCGCTCCGGGTGTCGAGGAAACACGGCTTTTAATCGCGCCGTTACTTGACTGTGTTTCAGCTCTTTTTGAAATCGGGTTATCCTTGCCCATAACAAGTTCTTTAAAAGAATCAGCTGTACCACTGTTTGATTCACGCTGAATAACAACGATACCTGCATTCGGTCCACCAAGCTGGTTCCAGTTTGTGAACTTGCCCATGTAAATTCCGCGGATCTGAGCTTTCGTCAGCCCGCTGACACGGTTGCTAGGATGAAGTACAATAGAAAGACCATCAAGAGCTACAATGTGTTCAACAGGGTTGATGCCCTTGCCTTTAGCTGCAGATAATTCATTGTCTTTCATTGCTCGTGACATGGTGGCGATGTCACAGGTTTTGTTAATCAGACTTTTAGCACCGTTACCAGAACCGGATTCGCTGACAGTAACCTGAACGCCAGTGCTTTTGGTAAAGTGATCAGCAAAAGCTTTAGCGATAGGGCCTACAGTGGTCGAACCGTCAATAACAATTTTGCCAGCGGCATGAGCTGTGCCAGACGCCATAACGCCAAACACGGTTGCACTTAAAAGTATTTTCTTAAAAAGTTTCATAGTGATTTTGATCATTGAGTTAATAAGATTGTATTGCGATTGAAATAGTTGCAAATAAACAGGTTATACAAGGCTGCACATCAGCAATATAAACAGCCTTGTACACCATTCACACAACATCTTACAAAAAGAACAACACACAAAGTTTAGAACTTTACTACAGCATCTACCCACAAGAGGTGAGTGGTAGGAATAGTACTCGCGATGATATTCTTGAACCTGAAATACGTCAAGCCAAGAGTCATGTTCTGCACAAGATGGTAAGTACCGCCCAGCTTGATACCTTTAAGATCTACCTGCGCACCGCGATTACGGTCTGAATCTGTGAAACCGGTAACTGCATCTTTTTCGATATAGACGTAGTCAGCAAAAGTGGACCACTGTCCGACCTGCTTGGCATCACCAATTTTTGCCTCTACAAGGTAGCTTTTTCTGTTGTTTTCGTCAATCTTGGTATAACGAACGCCATCATTTTTAGCCGTGTTAAATGCATACTGCGCATTGATCTGCCAAGGAAGCGTGTCAGTGATCTGGCCGCCAACTTTACCGAAAAGCTCAACAATGTTGAAGTCTTTACCGCTATAGTTGTTAGTTCCTTTTAAGATCATGCCATCATAATCGAAATTCACATAGTCATAATAGGCGGCACCAACTTGATAGCCGATATCACTAAATTCACCTTTATAGCTTGCCTGAGTTGCAAAGAGGTACGCATCATTATATCTTCCAGCCGTACCAGCAGCGCTAGGAGATGGTGCTGAACCATTAACCTCGTTAAGCGGGTAGTATCCTACAATGGCAGCTAGCCCGTCTTTTTCTTTACCAGCGGCATCCTTGCCGTACTGAAGAGTTGCTCCTTCAAAGGTAAGATCGCTGTCCCACACCAGATCGTTGACAACAGTAAGAGTGCTTGCAACGGCTCTCTTTCCAAGAATGACGTTCACGTCGCCACAGAGCATAGCCGGATGGTAGTCGATGTAGTACTCATTCAAGAAGACGGGACTGGCATGAAAAGTATTACCAAAGGTCTGGTTGCGTGAGGTTGTTTCATTAGTTGCCCAATACTGGGTTGATGACATGTCATCAGTTGCGATTTGGACACCGGATGATAGCTCTTCATTGATCCATGCTGAGGCACCAAGACGAAGACGTCCACGGTGACGATTACGGCTGATATCTGTAGTCGCAGAATTACCGTCATCAGTTTTTTCAGTTTGGTAGCGGTAGCGAACATCGCCTGCCCAGTTTAGGTCAACAGCCTGAGCATTGTTAAACCCGAGTGAGGCGGCCAGACCGACCAATAAGGCTACTTTTTTCATAATAAATAAGGGATTGGTTTGTGTGATCTCTTCATGAAAATCAAGACTTTTTTCGCATATCTTCATGCGCTCCTCAATGTACAATTCCAAGTGTTGAGGAATTGTTACAAGAGTGCTACAAGCTTGTGAACATCAAAAGCGTCACACATACCTGAATAATCGGCAGTTTTTCAACAGCTACCTTAAAATCCCGGGAAAGCAGTTCTGAACGATTTTATAGCCATAGGTCCAGGATGTAAGAACCCTTCACCATACATTACCCCGATTTGCTCGCCGAAATATCTTGCTCGAGCTTCAAGCCCGGTAAGAAACTCCTTACGTTTGATAAGAGTTTTTGGTTCTTGTGTTACTCCTTCCTGATAAAATTGCGAACTGAAAGCCAGAATTCCTTTTCTTGAGGCACTGAAAGTATCAGAAACATCAACGATCAAGTCTGGCTCCAGATGTTTAAACTGTATATAATAGAGTAAGTGCTGCGGGCGAAAGGGTTCCTGAGCGGTTCCGTTCATCATTGTTGAAATCCTCTGCAAGCCAGAATAATAATAAGCATCAGTCACCAGCTTTGATGCTTTTAAGTGATCAGGGTGCCGTTCATCAGGAGGATTTGCAAAAACCACTTCAGGCCTGTAATGTCTTATGCATCGAATAATTTCAGCAAGATTATCTTCAGTATAAAATAACTTTGCATCACCCAGATCCAGTGTCATGCGACTATGGTACCCCATAATTACAGATGCTGTTTCAGCTTCACTCTTTCTTGTTTCAGGAGTCCCCAGAGTACCCATTTCTCCCTTTGTCAAGTCGCATACAGCCACTTGCAACCCTTCATTCATGATCTGCAGAAGTGTTGCTCCACATGCCAGCTCAACGTCATCAGGATGAGCTCCAAAAGCTAAAGCATAGACTTTTTCAGATAAACTTTCCGGTTGTCTTTTCATTAATCCTTTTATATTTAATCCCTTAAAATCCAGGCAATTATTTCATCTCTTACCCATGCTCAAAGTAAAGATTGTTCGACTTAACAAACAAGCAGTACTTCCCGTCTACGCAACTGCTTATGCCGCCGGCATGGATATTTCAGCATGCCTTCAGGAACCGATAACCATCGATCCCTTCACAACTGCATTGATACCCTCTGGATTTGCTATCGAGTTGCCTGAAGGCTATGAGGCACAGCTCAGACCAAGAAGCGGCCTCGCGTTGCGTTTTTTGATATCACTCCCGAATACACCAGCAACAATTGACGCCGACTACCGGGGCGAAGTTAAGGTAATTCTCATCAATTATGGCAAAGATCCATTCACCGTGTGTCACGGCGATCGTATAGCTCAGATGGTAGTGGCAAAAGTGGAGAAGGTCAGCTTTGAAGAAGTCGATGATATAAGTGCAACAGCAAGGGGCGAAGGAGGCTTTGGTCATACAGGAACTGCTGCCCGCTAAAAAAGAAAAATCCGTATACCTGTTCAACTGGCGTCAACCTGCTTTCAGGTATTTAAGGCCGAATTTGTCCAGCTTTCTGTAAAGTGTTGCGCGACCGATCCCGAGCATATGGGCAGTTTTAGTGAGATTACCGCGAGAAGCCTTATAAGCGGTAATTATTGTATCCTTTTCATGCGCCTCAAGTGAATAGGACACCGGGTTACCGTTACTTTCTGAAGGGGTGATGGACTCAACAAAAGTTTCCGGTAATATAATTTCAGGTGGAACAGCTTGAGTCAACCCTGGTGACAAAACTGAGGGTAAAATTTCAATAACGTTCCCCTTTCTGGTTACCGCTGAGCGTTGTACCGCATTTTTCAGCTCACGAATATTACCAGGCCATTGATAGTTTCCAAGGTTCTTAAGCGAGCCGGGATCAAATTGAAGATCTTCTATACTGTTCGCTCTTGAAAACTCGTCTAAAAAAACATTGGCAAGAAGAGGGACATCTTCCAATCGCTCACGAAGGGGTGGTATATAAAGCGGGAACTCCTGAAGCCGGTAATAAAGATCCTCTCTGAACTGATTGCTTTTGAATGCCTGTGAAAAATCCCTGTTAGTGGCCGAAATTATACGGAAATCAATTTGAATTTCCTTTTTTTCACCAACCCTTCTGATTTTTCTTTCCTGAATTGCACGCAGTACCTTAGCCTGAACTTCCGAATCCATATCTCCGATTTCATCAAGAAAAATGGTTCCTTGGTTTGCCTGCTCAAAAAAGCCGATATGATCTTTTATCGCTCCGGTAAAAGAGCCTTTAACATGACCGAAAAGAAGACTGTCAGCAAGATTATTTGAAATTGCTGCACAATTGACCGAAACAAAAGGTCCATTTTTCCTTTTGCTGCCATAGTGAATAGCCTGCGCAAACAACTCTTTACCAGTCCCGCTTTCACCAAGAATAAGCACATTCAGATCAGTATCCATGACCTGCTTTGCCTGTTCCATGGCATCCTTGATGGCTTTGCTTTTCCCAATGATACGATGAAAAAGCTCCTTGCTTTTCAGTTCTTTCTGAAGAAGCTGTACCTGAGTTTTAAGCGAAGACTCAGCAAGTGCGTTTCGCATCACAATCTCAAGGCGTTCAATGTTCAAGGGTTTTGTCAGGTATTCGAATGCTCCCAGCTTAATGCATTTTACAGCATGCGGGACATCATTCGAAGCGGTCACCATGATGACGGGAGTAGTAATATTATGCGCTTTTAAATGCAGCATTACTTCAAATCCATCCTTCTTCGGCATGTTGATATCTAAAAGAATAACATCCAAAAGCTGGTCTGTAATACATTTAATGCATTCATCCCCATCTTCAGCCAGAACAGCTGTATAACCCATTTTTTGGACATAATGGCTAAGGATCCTCCTGGACGTGTTGTCATCGTCGGCTATAAGTACAACGTTTTTCCTGGGAACGTCAGTTCTAAAGCCAGTCCCGTTCATTTTGTTGCGATCCTCTCTTGAAGCCGTTGCCATTTTTCTATAGGGGTAGGGGGTAATCGGATAAACTTGAAATTAAAGTAATAATTTTAATCAAATATTAATACGTAACCATCTAAGACGGTTATCAGTTCAACTTCGGTATTGATTGCCAAGTTATTCAAAATAACCGGAGCATAATCATTAAGAAGTTCAGGCTTTTGGTTTTAGAATATCACCGGTACTTTTCGATTCCGTGACACTTTCTTTAGGTGAAAAGTGAATTTGAGTGATTTCTTTTCTATGCCGATCCTGTCCACCCTGCATACCCGGTGAAACAATATTGTTCATAAGTTGTCCGAGTCCGGAACTGACATTACTGAACAGATTCTGCACTTGACCTGAGCTCACTGTAGAGTTAAGATTTTCAAGCAGATTTTTCCATAATTTACCTAACTCTTGAAAAGAACTTTGTACCTGTTCCGAATTAATAGTAGCAGTAACACCATCGATAAGTTGTCCGGTGGTTGATGTAACACCCTCAATAAGTTGTCCTGAAACGGTATTGACATTGCTTAATATCCCGGTTACAGTTTCGGAGTTAATAGTAGAGGTAACTCCTTCTATAAGTTGTCCTGTTGCGGAACTTACAGAACTGATTATACCTTGTACTGATTCAATTGTCGAATCAATAAGGACACCGACATTGCCAATCAGACTGGCCATATCACCATTGCCAACGTTAGATTCCTGATTATTGGTAGACGCTGGTTTTGGTGCGCCTGCAGGCTTGTTGAGCTCTTCTGCTGCCATAGTTGTATATATTAAGGGTAAATTATTAGAAATATAATATCAAATATAACAATCTATTTCCTAAGTTCTTCACCTCTTAAAAAGTTATTTTAAACAAGGGTACTTGTTCTGATCATTGCAGTTACGTGCTTTCACCTTCATCATAGCTTCAACTAATATTTTCCCTGTAGTACTGGATAATTGTATCCTGATCAACTCCAAGCGCATACATAAAATGAATGCTTCCAAATATCAGCTGGAGCCTTATTATCCCGTGTTGATGATACCTTCTTGCTGAAGTAATAACCTCGGCGTCGAGAATGTGAAAAGCCGCACGCTGTTCGATGCGAGAGATGATATCGATATCTTCCATAACAACAAGGCTTTCATCAAATTCCCCGATATCATTAAAGAGATATTTATCAATAAAAAGAGACTGATCTCCTCCCCGACATACCATAAACGGAAACTGGGTAAACCACCCGTAAAGGGACATTATCGGGTTACTGTCGTCGAAGCCCATCTTGAAACAACCTGCTTTTTTGCCGTCTGCAACTGCTGAACGGATAGTATCAATAAAGGTATCTGGAGGCAGGGTATCAGCATGCAGAAAGTAAAGAATATCACCATGCGCAAGCCGGGCCCCAGTATTCATTTGTTTTGAGCGACCTTTTGCACTAAAGCAAACAGTTATCGGAAAGTTGGAAAGAATTTTTGGCGTACTGTCAATACTCGCATCACTGACAATGATTTCTATTCCTTCCGATCGTTCAGTTATTTTTAACAGTGCCTGAATTGACTCAGCAATAATAGCCTCTTCGTTATAGGTCGGAATAATAATGCTTATGCTTGGGTGGAGGGCCATAATCCACTGTTTTTTAGATCTTCAAACGTGTCGATATCCGACAGTTCAGTAAGGAGTTCGTAATGCACAGCCAAACGATGAAGAATTTCAACGCTTTCAATAAGCACAATGCTTGTGCTCCACTGCCGTCCCTGAAAAAGTTCCGGTATAAACCTGTTCAAGCCGATAAGATAAAATCCCCCATCCCTTGCTGGTCCGACAACGGCATCAGCATGTTCCAAAGCAGCAAATGCGGCATTGATAATAGCGGTATTCAGCTCATAACAGTCTGTCCCTATAAGCACTATATGTCTATAACCCCCATCAAAGCCTGATTCAAATGCATGCAGCATACGCTCACCAAGATCATTCCCCACCTGTAGTTGCGCCTTAAAATCAGCAGCATCAAAAATATCGGCGGAAGGAATAAAGTCAGAATAAAAAACAGTACTCGTTACATCAACCTTTGATGTTATAGAGGCGGTATGAGAACGAAGCGCTTCATAGACAGCAAGAGCCGCCTCATCACCAATAGTGCTTGCAAGGCGAGTTTTTACTAATCCCGCCCTTGGATTTTTTGTGAAAATAATCAGTAACGAGTCATTCCTCACAGCAGAGAACCTTGACAACTCGATCCCGCACCTGCGGTACATCCGTAACAGTGCTGACCAAGAGTTATATGACGGTTGAGAAGCTTATCCCGGTTGTATAAACTGATATGCTGCGGAGCGCGTTGTTCCAAAGGCAAATTGAGCATCTGGTTGAAGTCACAATCGTAAAGCGTACCATCCCATCCCACAGACAGAGTTGTCCGGCACATCAGGTTATTCACTGCCATAGGATTGTAGCTTTTTGCAAGCAGAGACATATACTGGCAATATTGACCGCTTTCAAGAAGATCATTCAGAAAACGGTTGATTGGCATATTCGTGATGGTATAAAGATGATTGAACACAATACCATGCTCTTTAAAAAGTTGGTTCCGGTATTCATTTTCAAGCTCGTGCTGATTCTTAGGCAGTGAAACATCACCGGAATTATAAACAAGGTTGATTTCAAGACCGGTTTGTTCCTTGCCGTAACCAAGGTTATTCAGAAACTTCAAGGCTTCAATGGATCGGCCGAAAACGCCGTCTCCTCTCATATCATCGACATTTTTTTTCGAGTAGCAGGGAAGTGATGCAATTAAAGTTACCCCATGCTGTTTGAGAAATTCCGGTAAATCCCGGTATTCATCATGAGCGGTAAAAAGAGTCAGGTTTGTACGTACAATAATTGTTGCTGCCGGTGCTCTGGTTCTAATGCTTTCAATAAACCACCGAAAATCCGGGCTCATTTCAGGTGCCCCACCAGTAATATCTATAGTAGTTATAGTGCTGTTAAAGAGAGCATCCAGGCACTGCAGCATAGTCTGGCGCGTCATCATCTCCCTGCGGTCTGGTCCAGCATCCACATGGC
>Ga0194037_1003264_pt1 | contig 10145 bp, 10 predicted proteins | sample JunL306m_MetaG_FD_148653 | JGI IMG/M metagenome (GOLD analysis project Ga0194037, IMG submission 148653) | Anoxic zone freshwater microbial communities from boreal shield lake in IISD Experimental Lakes Area, Ontario, Canada - Jun2016-L304-6m | ecosystem: Environmental > Aquatic > Freshwater >...
CGTACATACGGTTCAGCCTTCAATCAAAGTGGAACGCGGCAGGCCAACCAAGGTCTGGCCGTGCGTAAAAAAGAAGTCCACGCCACAGGGGAAATGGGTTTGGCCCAGGCGCCACTGCGGGCCGAAGTCAGGCGCGAGTCCGTCCACCTGCAACTGCGTGCTGCCCTTGATACCGGGGCCGCGCAGCGTTAAGGGCTGGGCTGGCGATTCAAGGCTCTCCACCTGGACGATGCATGTGGCGGAGTGGTCTGGGTATTCAGCGCTGCCTTGGGCGAATGCGCCCAGCGCTGGCAATTCGGACGCCTGGGCGATCCAGGCAAAGTCGGCCTGCGCCGCGTCTGCCACCACCTGGCAACCGGTATGAAAGCGCAGCCAGGCTGCCGCGTCGCCCTGGGCCCATCCTGGCGACAACCACAGTTTGCAATCTTGGTCTAGCAAAGCCAGCAACAATGCCGCTGCTGCCGCGTGCGCACCGTGCGGCGCTTGCATCCCTGCCAGTGCGCCCGAGGTGTCAAGCACCTGCACGCGCCCAGGCAGTGAGAGCGCATCCAGCGCATGGCGAAACACGGCCTGGCTGCACAGAGCGGGCTCTGCAAAGCCGCGCCCTAAGTCTTTGAGTTGCTGTTGCATCAGGAATCACCCTCGGCGTCTGAACCGGAGCCAGCTTCGCGGGCCACGGTGAAAAAGTCCACGCGGGTGGCCTGGGCTTGGGCGTTTTTTTGTTTTGCCTGTGCGTCTTGCATGTGCTGCAGGGGTTGCAACAGCACTTGGTTCCAGTGCGCGTGCAGTGCCGGCTCTTGCAGCAAGGCGTCAGCCAGGGCAGCAAGTTGCGCATGGCGGTGTGAGCCGCCCATCACATAGGCCACGCCGAGCTGTTGGCAGCCGGTGCGCGCTGCGTCGGGTTTGAGCACGCAGCGGGTCACGCGCACCTCGCCCAGATTGAAGCGCTGGCCGCTGCCCCCGGCGCGGCCTTGAACCATCATCAGGCCCGTCTCTGCAGGGCGTAGCCACTGCAAGTCGCCCTCGCATTGTGCGGTCAAATGGGTTTCCAGCCACGGCAGCGGGGCGCGGGCCAGCAAGGCCATCCACGTGGGGCGACTTGCATCACGGCTTTGCGCATTGGTTTGGGTGGGGGTGTAATCGTGGTGCAACATGCGTGGGCTATCGTTCTTTCAGCGCACTGTATGGCGTGGATATTTCTCTTTTATGACCAAAAACGCAGCCCCAAGACCATGAGCGTTCTTCTCAATGCCCACCGCCACGCAGCCTATTTCGCGCCTGCGCCTGACAGCACGGCCTGGCGCCTGGGCACGCAGTGGCTGGGCCGATGCCCGCACAGCGGCCACGTTCTGCCCCAGCCCACACCGGCTGGGTGGGAGCCCGAAACCTTTGCGCAGCGCACGCGCGATCCCCGCCGTTACGGTTGGCATGCCACCCTGAAAGCGCCGTTCGCGCTGGCCAGCGACTGCAGCACCGATGCGCTGCGAAGTGCCTTTGCAGGTGTAGCCGCTGCCGCTGACGCGCCTTTCGCTCTGCATTTGGAACTGGCGCGCTTGGGCAACTTTTTGGCACTGGTGCCGCGCCAACCCTGCGCGCCATTGCATGCGCTGGCCGACGCATGTGTGCGCCAGTTGCACCCCTTTGCCGCACCATTGCCGCCCACAGAAATCGCACGCCGAAGCCGGGGTGGCCTGAGTGCGCGCCAGCAGCAAATGCTGGCGCAGTGGGGCTACCCTTATGTTATGCAGGACTTCAGTTTTCACATGACGCTGACAGGTCCTCTGGACGGCTTGTCGGAAGACCAATGCGCGCAGCTGGTGCAGCACGCCACACACTGGTTCGCGCCTTTGTTGTCTGAGGGTCTGCAGATTGATGCGGTGTCTTGGTTTTCCGAAGACGCGCCAGGCGCGGACTTTCAGTGGGTCGAGCGGTTTGGGTTTGCGCTGTGAGCGCCTCGCTCATTTACGTCATGGGGCCTTCGGGTGTGGGCAAGGACAGCTTGCTCAACTGGCTGCGCGCGCATGTGCGCAGCTTGCCAACGCCGCCGGCATTGCACTTCGCACGGCGCACGGTCACGCGCAGCCTGGACAACTCCAACGAAGACCATGAGGCGGTGGATTTCGATGCATTTGCAGAGCTTCTGCAGGCCGGCGCCTTTGCCTTGCACTGGCAGGCCCATGGTCTGCACTACGGCGTGCGCAAGGAAGAAATTTTTGACCGTGGTGGTTGGGTGATGGTCAATGGTTCGCGCGCCTATGCTGCGCAGGCACGCGCCCTTTTTCCGGGCATGACCGCGCTGCACGTGAGCGCCCCCGAGGCCGTGGTGCGCGCGCGCCTGGCCGCGCGCCAGCGTGAAACAGCGGCGGAAGTGGAAGCGCGCATACAACGTTCGCAATCTGCTGGCGTGCCATTGGTGCAAGGCGATCTGAGGATTGTCAATGCCGAATCACTGGAAGCTACGGCCCGCAGGCTGTGCGAGCTGCTGCAAACCCACACCGGCTTGCCGCTCACCGAGCCGACCTGAGTCGCTTGCGCCGCGCTGTGTTCATCATTCAGTCATACAACTTGAATACGCTTCAAGCCGGTCGAACGGAGGCTTCCCGATCCTTGGGTGAGCCCCACCAATCTGTATCAACGAGGACCGGATGCATTACCGAGCCGTATTTATTTCTGACCTGCACTTGGGTACGCCCGGCTGCCAGGCCGAGGCCCTGATTGAGTTTTTGAAGTCCCACACCAGCGACTACCTCTATTTGGTGGGCGATATCGTTGACGGCTGGCAGTTGCGCCGCAAATGGTACTGGCCGCAAGCCCACAACGACGTGGTGCAAAAGCTGCTGCGCCGGGCGCGCAAGGGCTGTCATGTGGTCTACATCCCGGGCAACCACGACGAGTTCGCACGCGGCTTTGTGGGCCACCACTTTGGTGGCATCGAGGTCACTGAAGAGGCGAGCCACACCTTGCTTGATGGACGCAAGCTGCTGCTCATCCATGGCGACTACTTTGATGCTGTTGTGAAGTACGCCAAGTGGCTGGCCTATGTGGGCGACAATTTGTACGAGCTGGCCTTGCGCTTAAACCGCCACCTCAACCGGGTGCGCGCGCGCATGGGACTGCGGTATTGGTCTTTGTCGGCCTTCCTGAAAAGCAAGGTTAAAAAGGCGCTCAACTTTATTGCCGACTTTGAGAAAGCGCTGGCCCATGAGGCCCATAAGCGTGGCTACCAGGGCGTGGTATGCGGCCATATCCACCGCGCAGAAATCCGCATGATCGACGGCATTCTGTATTGCAACGATGGCGACTGGGTCGAAAGCCGCTCGGCCTTGGTCGAGCATGTGGACGGACGGCTGGAGCTGATCTACTGGGACCAGGTATTGGACTTTTTACCCATAGCCAACCCCTTGCCACAGGTACCCGAGACGGTAGCTGTTGCGGCCGTCGCCCGGACTGCGGAAGTCGCCTAAGGCGCAGCCCTTGGGCTGCACCGCAGGGGCGTCATCCGTTCAAGCGCCTTCTTTGCTTTCAGGCAGCTTCAGCAAAGCCTGACCCATGCGCAGAGGTGTTCCCTCTGCGATGCCGGGCGCAAAGTCAAAGCCCTTGGGTGCAAACACCAAGATGGTGGATCCGTGCTGGAACCATCCCATCTCTTCGCCCTTGCGGTAGCTGGCGTCGCAGTCAATATGTCCGGGGCCCTCATAGCGCGAATCGAGCAAATCCTTGAGGGCGTGCAAGCGGATGCTGGCCACCAGCACCGCCGCCACCGGCACTAGCGCCACGGGATAGCGCTCGGCACCCACTTCCACCTGCAGCAGCGCGCGCTCGTTTTTGCAAAACAGCTTTTCCACCCGCTTGAGTGCAATGGGGTTCACGTTCCAGGTGTCACCGGCAAAGTAGTCCACATCGTGCAGGCGCAAGTCAGTTGGCGCATGGAAGCGGTGGTACATGGACGAGGTGATGCGAATGGTCACAAACACACCGTCCTGCCAGGGGCTGTTGGCGCCCAGCGGGCCGAGTAAATCGGTCAGCGTGTACGGAAAACCCTTGGCCTGGTAGACACGGTCGCCTTCAACCCGCCCCATGGCGCCGACGATGCCGTCGCAGGGGCTCACCAGCGTGCGCGGGTCGGCGTCCACCGTGCGCGCGCCGGGTTTGAGCTCGCGGATAAAGCAGTCGTGCATGCTGTCAAAGCGCTGTTTCTTTGCTTCTGATAAATCCAGATCGGCAAACAGCTTCCATGCGCCTATGGACAGATCGCGCACCCATGGCGTGGTGCGTTGGCTAAACCACCCCATAAAACGCGTGAGCGCCAGGCGCGGAATGCGGTTGGTCAGCAAAAAGTTCAGGTCTTCATTGGCGCCGATGGCATGCAGTGCTTTTTTGATAGTCATCATTTTTTAACCTTGAAGTCATACAAACAAGGTTTTATTAAAGGGTTCAAGTTATGGACGGTTCTGAAACATTCATGTCGGCAGCGGTTTGGGCTGGCGTGGCCTCGCTGGGTTACCTGGCCCTTCCGAAAGCTTGGCAGCGCTTGCAGTTGTCGCTGGCCAAGTACCCATCTTTGGGTGGCCACCTGCGCATGGCCAAGCGGGTGTCCAAACTGATTCCCAACTACGCTTATCCCGACAAGACCTGGTTTGCGATCGATGGTGCGCCGCTGGCGGTAGAACAACGCCGCCGCCTTGCCTTGGCGCAGCTTGGCAATAGCCTGAAAGCCCAAAGCCCGCAGACCTTGGAGCACAGCGACGCCGTGCGGCCCATGCTTTCGGACTTGCAACTCATCAGCCAGTACCGCGTGCCTTATCAGTTCAGGGAGTTGCTGGCCCAGTACGTCAAGCTCGGCAGCTTTTGGCGCGAGAGCAGTGGCGTGTGGCTGACCGATTTGGACGGCAACCGCTTTATTGACGTGACCGGATCCTACGGCGTCAATCTGTTTGGCTCGGACTTTTACAAGGCCAGCATGGCCGAAGGCGCAGCCATGGCCCAGCCCTTGGGCCTGGTGTTGGGTTCGTACCATCCCAGCGTGCTGGACAACGTGCAGCGCTTGTGCAAAATTTCGGGCATGGACGAGGTGTCCTTCCACATGTCGGGCACCGAGGCGGTGATGCAAGCCGTGCGCCTGGCGCGCTACCACACGCGCAAGCCCAAAATAGTGCGTTTTACCGGCGCCTACCATGGCTGGTGGGACGATGTGCAGCCAGGCCCCGGCAACCCCATGCCGCCTTCCAAAGACACGCTGACGCTTAACGAGATGCACCCCAACACGCTGCGGGTCTTGCGCAACCGCACCGACATTGCCTGCGTGCTGATCAACCCCTTGCAAGCCATGCACCCCAACCGCGCGGCACCCACCGACTCCACGCTGATCGACGGCACACGCCACGTGGCCTTCGACCGTGCGGCCTATGCCGCTTGGTTGGCCGAGCTGCGTGCCGTTTGCACGGCCAAAGGCATTGCGCTGATCCTGGACGAGGTGTTTCTGGGCTTTCGCCTGGCGCCCGGTGGCGCGCAAGAATACTTTGGCGTGAAGGCTGACCTGGTGACCTATGGCAAGACCCTGGGAGGTGGCTTGCCGGTGGGTGTCATCTGCGGAAAATCCCAATGGATGAAACGCTTCTCGGAAGACAAGCCCGGTGACATCTGCTTTGCCCGTGGCACGTTCAACGCCCACCCGTATGTGATGTGCGCCATGAACGTTTTCCTGCAATCGCTGGACAAGCCTGAGGTTCAGGCCTTGTACTCGGCAGCCTCGCAGACGTGGAGCGATCGCCAAAGCCTGCTCAACGCCAAGTTGCGCGCCGCCCAGGTGCCGGTGCGCGTGGCGGGCATGGAAACCGTGTGGTCTGTGTTGTACGACGTGCCCAGCCGCTACAACTGGCTGCTGCAATACTATTTGCGTGCGCAAGGAATTGCCCTGAGTTGGGTGGGAACAGGCCGCATGATTTTTAGTTTCAACTTTGACGATGCGACGTTTGAGGACTTTTGCCAGCGCTTTGTCTTGGCCACCCAAGCCATGCAGGCCGACGGCTGGTGGTGGGTGCCTGAGGCGCAGACTGGCAAAAATATTCGCCGCCAGGTCTTGAGAGAAATGCTGGCAGCGAAATTTGCAAGCGCTTAGTGGTGTGCGCCCTTGACGTGGTCCATCGGGTCTAACCATTGGCCCTGGAGCAAATACACGGGCGACTTGTAATACATCTTGATGTCGTGCAGGGGATCGGTGATGATCTTGAAGCCCCAGGCCAGGCCCGCCATCAGGCTGTCTTGTTTCCAGAGTTGCAAGACGCGAAAGCTCAGGCCTGCCGCACCAAGAATCAGCCAGGCCATGGCAGTCATGCGCATGGGAGTGTCCTCATAGGCGTGGGGCACGGCCCATTGCAGGTAATGGGGCATCCAGAAGGCCAGCACTGGAATGGCGGCGCAGATGCTCAAAAGGACGATTTTTCGGTTGAGGTTGTAGCCGACCTTGATGTCTTCCTTGTGTTCGTGCGTGGCCTGGTTTACGTCGTCAAAACCCTTGGGCTCGAAGAAGAAATGGCCGATCTGGCGCGTGCTCATGGACACCAGCCAGGCAATCAGGGCGGAAACTACCGGGTCAATGAACAGAAATACATAGGCCACTAAAAACGACAGGGCGCTGATGAGGTGCAGAAACTGGTTGACGCGGCTGTGGTGGTAGTAGCGGTGGTCGTCCCAGCGCTGGACGTTAACGAGTTCAAAAAATGATTGCATGGAATCTCCTGGTTGAAAAGGGCAAGGCCGGGGCCACAGCGCCCGCACGCCTTGGCATAGAAATGTCACCGTTTTGCATGAAAATTTAGTGACAGCGCGCAGCAGCTTTCCCAGGAATTTGGACCGTCATGCGGATGTCACGTAGCCTTCATCAAAGGGTCGCAAAGCAGCGGCAAAGTGCAACCATGAATACCGAAGCCCAGATTCAGGTCGAGCGCATCAGCAACTCCCAAGCCGCGCTGAACATCGCGGTAGTAACTGAGACCTATCCGCCCGACATCAACGGCGTGGCCCACACCCTGTCCAAAATCGTGCAAGGCCTGCAGGCCCGTGGCCATGTGATTTGGCTGGTGCGTCCACGCCAGCCGGGCGTGGACGTAGCCCTGGCCAATAGCAGCTACCAGGAGATGCTGGTGCGGGGCCTGCCCATTCCGTTTTACCGCCAATTGCGCTTGGGGCTGCCGGCCAAACGTGAGCTGTTGCGGCTGTGGACCCGCCAGCGGCCTGACATCGTGCACATCGCCACCGAAGGCCCCTTGGGCTGGTCGGCTCTGCAAGTGGCGCGCAAACTCAAGTTGCCCATCAGCACCGACTTCCGCACCAATTTCCACGCCTACAGCCAGCACTACGGCATTGGCTGGTTGCGCGGCGCGATTTTGGCGTACATGAAGAAGTTCCACAACGCGGCGCATGCCACCATGGTGCCGACAGCAGCCTTGGAAGGCGAGTTGGCAGTCAGCGGTTTCAAGCGCTTGTCCGTAGTGCCGCGCGGTATCGACACCGAGCTGTTTTCGCCAGCGCAGCGCCAGCCGCAGTTGCGCAGCAGCTGGGGTGCCACTGAGCAAGACCGGGTGATGATTTATGTGGGTCGCCTCGCAGTGGAAAAAAACCTGGGCGCCGTGATTGACAGCTACCGCGCGCTCAAACTGCAGCATCCGGATATCAAGCTGGTGCTGGTGGGCGACGGCCCCATGCTCAACGAGCTGCAGCAAAAGCACCCAGACATCATCTTTGCCGGCTTTCGCGTGGGCCAAGACCTGGCGCAGCACTACGCCAGCGCTGATATGTTCATGTTTGCCAGCAAGACCGAGACCTTTGGCAACGTCACCATTGAGGCCATGGCCTCGGGCCTGGCGGTCGTGGCGTTCAGGCATGCAGCCGCCGGAGAGCTGATTCAATCTGGGGTGAACGGAATGCTTGCAGACCCTTCCGATAACCTGGGGTTTTCCGCTGCTGCCCAGGCGGTCCTGAGCGACCGCGAGCATATGCGCGCCATCGGCCAGCAAGCCTGGCAGACCGCCCACGCCTTGGGCTGGCCCAAGGTGGTGGAAAAGACCGAGTCTGTGTTTCGCAAAATATTGCTGGAACAGGGTGCGCCTGTAACCAGCTCCTGGCTGATTCAAGTTGCCTAGGGCGGTGCGAGTGGTTTAGCGCCACATTGCGCACGGGTAGTTTATTTGACCGCCTTGATCCAGCGCACACGCGGATCACCTTCGACGAAATAACTGGGGCACTGGTAGCGCTCGATGTCTTGCGCATGCAAGGGAAACGAGCCGCAGTTGGAAAAGCGCCGCAGGTAGCTGCCGTAAATGCCGCACTGGAATTTGTCGCCGTCTATTGGCTTCAAAAACGCGCATTGCCGGTTCAGGCAGCAGTTGCCGCACTGCACGCATTCGCCATATACCGTGACCGGCACCTGTTTGAAGCGCAAGAACACGTCGTTGAAATAGTGTGCCACGGGCCCTTGGCTGAGCGCCTGGAAGTGAATCTTGAACTTGGCGCGCTGGGCGCGGTAGTCCGTCAAAAAACGCCGGTCCATCAACAATAGGGCCATGGCCAGAGGCATTAGTGGCACCAGCAGCAGGCACATGGATGAAAAGACGCGGGCCGCGAGCGCTACCTGGCGATGGCGCCAGGTATGGGTTTGTGCAGTTGGCAGCTTCGCTTGAAGGGTGGGATTTCTGGACAAAAGGGTTTCCTGAATTGCAATGTGTGCGCGTGGTCACGCCATTTGGGTGCAAAGAAAGTGATGTTCCTAAGAAAGACCACAGATGGGTCCCATGCTATGAACGCACAATGACGCTTGCATGTAAGTACTGTGAAAAATGCGTGAACCGGTGCGCGTAGTGCGTGTGGTGCGCTGTTCTATAAAACCAGATGCAGGGAGTATTCGCCGTGTTCCATCAACTCAAGTTGGCCTACCAGGCCACGAGCCGAGGTTTCACCAAGGTGTCCGGTTGGACATTGCAAGGCCTGCGCGTTTTGCTGGTATTTACCGTCTTTTTTTATGTTGTGCTCATGGTCTGGTGGGTGTTTTTTGCCGGCAAGGTCAAAGTGGAATCCCACTCGGTGCTGGTGTTGGCCTTGCAAGGCACGCTGGTTGAAGAATCTGAGGGTGGTTTGCGCGACCAGGTGATGGGGCAATTGCAGGGTGAACCGAAGGAGTCCGTGCGACTGCGTGACTTGGTGCAGGTGCTCGATCTGGCGGCCAAAGACCAGCGCATCGAGCGCGTTCTGCTCAAGCTCGACGAATTCAAGGGCGGCGGGCTGGTGTCCTTGCGCGAGGCCGCTGCTGCCGTAGACCGGTTCAAGGCCTCGGGCAAGCCGGTGCTCGCCTGGTCTGCGGCTTATGACCAGCGCCAGTACTACCTCGCCGCCCACGCCAATGATGTGGTACTGCATCCCTTGGGCGCTGTGCTTATTGAAGGCCTGGGCAGCCAGCGTAATTACTACAAGGAGGCCTTGGACAAGCTGGGCATTCAGGCCAATCTGATTCGCGTAGGCCAGTACAAATCGGCCGGCGAGCCCTTTGTGCTGAACGCGCCGTCGAGTTCTGCGCTGCGGGCCGAGGCCTATGTGCTGGACGCGCTGTGGGCGCTGTACACCGCAGGCGTTGAGAGTGCGCGTAAATTGCCCGTGGGCAGTATTGCAAAAAACATCAACGCACTGCCCGGCGCCTTGCAACTGGCCCAAGGCGATGCAGCGCAATTGGCCAAAGACTGGCGCTGGGTGGACCGCCTGCAGACCTATGAGGCGCTGGGCGAGGTGTTGAAAAAGGAGGTGGAGGACGACGACGAGCACAAGTCTTTCCGCCAGATCGGTTTCAAGGACTATTTGCAGTCGCAGAGCCAGTCCGTCAAGGGCGATCACATCGCCGTCATCGTAGCCCAAGGTGAAATCAGCGATGGCCGTGCGCCTGCGGGCAAGGTCGGCGGTTTGTCCACTGCCGATCTGGTGCGCCAAGCCACGCAAGACGAAGAGGTCAAAGCCATTGTGCTGCGCGTGAACTCGCCCGGCGGCAGCGTGTTGGGCTCAGAGCTGGTGCGCGACCAGTTGCGCCTGGCGCGTGCGCAGGGCAAGCCGGTGGTGGTGTCCATGGGCGATGTGGCGGCCTCTGGTGGCTATTGGATTTCCAT
>Ga0194037_1003266_pt1 | contig 10137 bp, 3 predicted proteins | sample JunL306m_MetaG_FD_148653 | JGI IMG/M metagenome (GOLD analysis project Ga0194037, IMG submission 148653) | Anoxic zone freshwater microbial communities from boreal shield lake in IISD Experimental Lakes Area, Ontario, Canada - Jun2016-L304-6m | ecosystem: Environmental > Aquatic > Freshwater >...
GCTGCATGAATTTTGAGATCCGCTCACCGAGACCCAGCGCATTCTTGTCGCGCAGAATCCGGATGGAGCGAGTTTCCGCGGCGGCGCAGAGCTTGTCAACTATTTCCTCGCGCTTTCGCCCTTCCGGGCTGTGGTCGCCCCAGGCATAGGAGACGCAATACTCGGCGCCGGAAACCGGTTCCTGGCCGAACTCCAGCTTGGCTGCATCGACGGGCTTTTCGACAGCGCGAACGTTACGCGACTGCATATGCGCTTGCTCTTCGCCGGGAAGCTCCCGACTACGGATGCCGTACTTGGCCTGTTCTTCGTTTATCAACGTCCGGAGCCGTTCCAGAAGCGTGGCGGCCGCTCCGCTCTGGGTCTGAAGGCGAATGACGCCGCGCCAGTCGTCCCTGCTTTCCTGTTCGATAAGCGCATAGCTACGGGTGGTTTTCTCCCACACGCAGACACCGTCCTTCCAGTAGATGCCGTTGATGCCCGCGGCGCCGCCGATCCGGGCCACCAGGCCGGCAAGCAGCCCCGGATGAAGCAGTTCGTACTCAAATACCGCCTCTTCTTTCGGCGCCCGCGAATCCCACTTTTCTTCAAGCTCACCGGCGATTTCGGCTCTTTCGGGGAGGAGTTCGGGGGCGATGTACTCGGTCTCTGTTTCACCTTTTGCATCGCCTTTGCGATGCACGAAACAGATGCCGCAGGACTCCATCATACTCAGGAAAAGTTCCTGTTCTTCCTTGGTGTACTCTTCCCATACCAGAAGTTGCAGCAGAGAACGGGTGAACCTCCCCTTTCCCCACCGCAGTTGTTTGTAGGACTTTTCCCGGTGGAAAACGGCGTAGACCGCATCCAGCGCCCATCCCTGGTCCAGGATGATGCGATTGTGGAAGAGCCCTTGGCGGTAAAAAACGAGTCCGGTGTTATGCAGGTATTCGAGCAGGAAATCGGGGGAACTGACTCCCCCTTCTTCCTCGCAAATCTGCCGGAAATGCTCTTGGGTCAGGGTGCGATACCGGCGTTGCTCCGGCGCTATGTTCCGATCAGCATCACGGAGCGCCTCCAGGCGGCGCTGGACGCGCAGACGGCCGCTGCCTACCGTCGAGATCCCCTGATGTTCCCGTAGCCAGCTCACCGCGTCACGCAAGGCTTCTTCCAGCGCTGCCCGACCTCGATTGTTCAGAGCGCTGTAGTGGAGAAGGGTCGTGCAGAATTTAAAACCATGCACTGCGTCATCCGGCACGGGAAGTTTTCGGGCATCGTCTTCCGGTCGGTCGCATCGGGTCTGCGTCAGCAGCACCGGGTTCTCTGCACCGCCGAAGTGTCGCACAGAGGCTAACCAGTAGGTCAAGGGATGGTTCCGAAAGAGCATCCCGTCGTGCGCGTAGGTGTCGGAATTCTCGATTTCGCTCGCCCAGACCAGCAGAAAGATCGACCGTGTTCTCATAAAGAGCGCATGGGTGCCGTGATAGATATCCTGCCCGCCAAAATCCCAGATATGTAACAGCGCCGACAAGCTCTTATCCGTATCCGGCAATGGCGCGGTTGAAACCGAGATGCCATGCGTGGAGGAGACTTCGACGTCATAATTCTCACCCCGAAGCCGTCGACAGATTTGAGTCTTGCCAACCCGACCATTGCCCAGCACCATCAGCTTGACATCGTGGAGCTCTGATGCCCCTGCGTTCAAATCGGTCAGGTGTGCGCGAAGAGAGGCAAGACAGTTAACATTCCAATCTTTAGACATGACTTCGGCAGGGATGCCGGGTATCTTCGTTTCATGAAGATAAACCGATTCAAGTGAAGCCTTAAACCAGAAGTCTTTGGGTATGCGGCTTAAATTGCAGTTGTTACAGCGTAGCGATTGCAGGGCGGTGAGCGCGGCCAGCGGAGTCAGGTCCTGGACTCTGGTCCATGAGCAGTCCAGCTTTTGTAGGGCGGTGAGTGCGGCAAGCGGAGTCAGGTCCTGGACGTGGGTCCTGGTGCAGTTCAGAGATCGCAAGTGTTTTAACTCACATAGCTCCTCCGGCAGAACCTTTAACTCCAAATCCCTTAAATCAAGAATACCGGTTTGATCCTTGGCTTCTTGGGCGATGCGTTCGCGGGCAATGGTGAGACCGTCTTTTTCTTCCATCGATTGTCAACCCCTTCGGCAACTTTCTTTCTGCGAAGTTCGGCGCACTTTGCAACATTATAATATCATTACTTAATCTTGCGATTAACCCCCTACTTCACCTCGTTCCCACGCGCTACGTGGGAACGCAGTCCTTCACCGTCATTTTTGCATCACTGTAGGCCGGATGAAGCGTAGCGCATCCGGCGCCAATCGCGGCTTGGCGCTAAGCCGGTTCCGCTTCGCTTGAACCGGCCTACAAAAAAAGATGTCTTTTGTATTTCCTGATGGATGTTGCCGCTATTACCTGTCGCGGCGCGCCGCCACTGCATCGGGCACGGCATGCCGTGCCCCTACGGTAACGGTCTTCCCGGTTCGGTATCTTCTTTCCTGGAAATCACCTCAAAGCCCCGCCATCACATCATCAACATTCCGCGCCTTGATATACCTCACCGGATTTTCACCAACAGCCAGCGCGACGAAATGCGCCTCTCCGCACTTGATCTTGGCGCTCTCCTTGTCCCGCAGATCATCGGTAAACAGACTACTCTTGGTTTCCACGACAAAATAGAGCCGCTCGGCGCCATCGTTTTCCACCAAAACCGCCCAATCAGGGTTGTAGCTTCCCAGCGGGGTCGGCACCTTGAACCACCCCGGCAATTTGGCGTAGATATTGACCGCCTCGTTCTTTTCCAACTGGTCCGCAAAGGTCCGTTCCGTGTCCGAGTCATACACCACATGCTCATACACCGACTTTTGGGTGTCCTGGAGCATGTTCTTCAGATAGCCGGTCAGCTCTTCCTGCTCGAACAGTTCCTGGGCGAAGTACTGCTCATCTCCGAGACGTTGATATTTGATGCCGTCAACCAACGCCAGCCGTTTGCACCGGTTTATCGTCTGTGACGCCAACTCAATGAACTGTTGCGGATTACGCTTGAAGTCATTCAATCTCAGACTTCCCGACAGAATGCGCATGATGCCGCGGCGGGTGAGTTGAGTGCGATCTTGCATCTCGGTAAGAATATCCGGCAGTTCCGGTTCAATTTCGTCCAAGACTACGGTTGCCGCTCCCCCCCGTTCGGTGGAGGTCACGCCGGACTTACCGATGGCGATATCAGCTTTGCGCCATTGCAGTCGGGTCTTGGCGATGGGGGGCGCTTCCCGCAGGGCCTTGGCGCATGTTTCGATGAGCTTCTCGTGGTCAAACTCAACGCGGTAGGTGGTCTTGTGGCGGATTCGCCGCCAGAGGGCTTGGAACTCTTCACTCCGCAGAATTGCCTGCCGGGTTTTGACCGGTTTTCGGTCATCGGCATTCTTGATCTCCAGCCGTCCGGCGATTTTTCGGAGAACTTCGGCAATCTGGGCGCGGTGCGGCTCAAAATCCTCGGGAAGCGCCAGGGTTCCCTCCTTGAGCGCCGTCTTGAGTGAATCCTGTACCTTGCCGTGGGCATTGATGTAGCCAAGACTCTTCAGATGATTCCATAGCGCCTTTGACGCAGCAAAACCCAGGGCTACCGGTTGACCGGTCGAGTCTTGGACGGTAATGGCGGCGAACTGATGTTCCTCGACTACGCCGAATTTGATCCCCGTATCCTCTTCAATCTCTTTCTGCAGGTTTTCGGCAAACTGCTCATAGCTTTCGCCGGCAATCACCGTGAGCGTATTCACCTCAAAGCCGCGCAGCCGCTCCCCGTTCTGGTTGACGCAGAGGCGCAGCCCCCGGCCAATGGTCTGGCGTCGCTCCCGTTCGGTCTGAATCTCCCGCAGGGTACAGATCTGAAAAACATTGGGATTGTCCCACCCTTCACGCAAGGCCGAGTGGGAAAAAATAAACTTCAGCGGCGTATCAAAGCCGAGCAGTTTCTCCTTTTCCTTCATGATGAGGTTATAGGTGTCGTCGTCGGCCTTGGAGTCGCCACGGGTATCCTTGAACATTTCAACGGTCTTGTTCCCTACTTTCTTCCTGTCGATGGAGAAATACCCGTTATGAACCTCCGCGGCGGCCCGGGACAGGTCCACTTCCCGGAACAGGGTCGTGTAGTCCGGGTGGTGGGCGGCCCGCTGATACTCCTCCTCAAAGATCCGGGCATAGGCCCCCTTTACCGGGTTCCCCTCGGTATCGTATGCCCGATACTTCTCCACCGAATCGATGAAAAAGAGTGACAAGACCTTGATCCCCTGGGGGCGCAGCCTCTTCTCCTTATCCAGATGCTCCTTGATGGTCCGCCGGATCATTTCACGCTGTATTGCCAGGGGTTCGACATCCCCATAGGCTTCACCGGGCCGGAGAAAGAGTTCGCCTCCGAGTACCCGCAGTTCCATGAACTCGTTCCCTTTCTCCACACGAATTTCACCGATTCGGCAATCATGGTAAACAGGCCGATTGGTGGTGAGTTCCAACAGGTCGCCATCATGCACGGTCACTTCGCGTCTCTGGACCCGGCCGGCGGCTTCAGCATCCAGTTCGACCCTTGCGGTGATGGAGCCTCGCTTGTTGCTGACGGAAAGGAGGCGCACAAAGGGTTTGTTGAAAGCGCCGGCAATGGTGGCCGAGGCAACTTCGATCTGCTTGACCAGCTTCTGCTCATAGGCGTCCACCGCGTCCAGACGGTAGACCATGTGATGCTTGACGACGTGGGTTGCCGAATAGCGCAGGGTGCAGAGAGGATTCATGGCCCCCAGCGCTTCTTTTCCCCGCCCTTCCAAACCGCCGTCAACGGATTGCGGCTCATCCACGATCAGGATGGGGCGAGTTGACCGAATCAAGTCAATGGGCTTTTCCCCGCCGGTCTTCTCGCTCTCCTTGTAGAGGTTGTTCACGTCCTTCTTGTTGATCGCCCCGACCGTCACGACCATGATCTGGATCTGGGGACTGGAGGCGAAATTGCGCACCTGTCCCAGTTTGGCCGAGTCGTAGATGAAGTATTCAAAAGGGGTATTGGCGTACAACCCCCGGAAATGCTCGTCGGTAATCTTGAGCGTCTTGTAGACCCCTTCCTTGATAGCCACCGAAGGGACCACGATGACAAACTTCGTAAAGCCGTAACGCTTGTTCAGTTCAAAGATTGAGCGGAGATAGACATACGTTTTGCCGGTGCCGGTCTCCATCTCCACCGTAAAATCTCCGGAGGAAAGGGAACCGGATGGCGCCAGACCGTTCCTCAGTTGGATGTCGGCAAGATTATGTTTCAGATCGTCATCCAGCAGGGTCAGCCGGTTGCCGATCCCGAGATCGTTGTCCATGCCGGGGAGGAGTGCGCTTCCCGGGGCGCTCCGGGTGACGGTAAACTCAGTGCGACAGACTTCCTGCCCGCGAAACAGATCACACACGGCTTCGATGGCCTGAAGCTGGTAATCAAGATTGGGTTCAAAGTGGAATTTCATTGTTCTTCAAGTCCCTTGCGGTTATCAGCAAAAACATATAGTTAGTCTGTCGTTATTGCTAAATGCAATTGCTAGACATGCTCTTCAGGCAACTGGTTAGCAATAAATTCCTTGCCGGATAGTACCCAAAGAGGGGCTTTATTTGTCCGGGAGTTCACAATAATTCCTTCACGTCTCAAGTATTGGATGAGATTCCGGACCTTGTGCTCTTTCTGTTCATGTGTCAGTGCGTCGGACAGTTTGGGGAGCAATAATTCACTCAACTCCTGACGAGTCGCCTTCTTGAATTTGCCCAGAAACTCGATAATCATACGGCGATAAAACTCGTCATCAAACCCTCGATTCCGGATGTAGCGGGCCTTCTGACCTGTCCAGTCTGCTACCTTTGCCGAAATGTAATAGTTCGGCGAACGGCCTTCGAGCAGCTTTGCTGTTCTGAGCTGCCGAACTTCTTTCGGATCAATCTGTAGGCGCTTCTGGACCCGGTCGAGGAGAATCACGTCCCGCAAATCAAGATCGGGACGCTTCATGAGGACATGGGTATATTTCGGGTCGAGGATCTTGCCGCTTATGGCGACTTCGATACGAGGATATGCCAGGGAATCCGGGTCGATGGTATAGTCAGGCAGGGGAAAAAACCGGTCACGTTGAGTCTCGAACATGCGTCGAATGCCGCTGCCGATCTGGTCAATCATGCGGAGGCGGATCATACCGTCGATGAGCCATTGATTACGATAGTGCTCGGGAGGAGATTGATGCTTCAGCATCCATTCAATGCTGGGAGGAATGAATACCCCCAGGTTGGAGAAAACCAGCCGGTCGGGATGTTCCACCACATTGATCTTGCCGCCGAGGCGGTAATCCTGATGGGCAATACAGTTGTGGAGGGCCTCACGGATAACCCAGGCGTCATATTGCGGGACCGGTGTAGGGAACAACGTACCGTCCGGCATGTGCTCAACGGTCACATTGCGAATCCGCCGGAACAGAGCTTCAGATGAAAGCAGCAGCGGCATGCACAAATGCTGACTGCTGACAGCCTTGTTCTGGTGATCACGGAGAATCCAACTGATCTTGGCATCGACGGGCGACAGAAAGTGAGCAGCCTCGTCACGGCCCAAAAGCAACAGCGCTGATCGAGTGATCCGGCCTTGCTTGGTGACGTGGGCCTTATTGAGCAGAGTTGCCACGTCCCACGCGCCGGCCTCCTTTCGAATTTGCTCGTGTCTGCTCGTATCCTCTTCGTTTTTGATCAGATATTCCGTGAACCGCCTTCTTGCCATGGTGATAGCTTCAGGGTCGAGGGCATCGAGAGAGGCTCCCTGCGCCAATTCACCCGACCAGTCTTCTTTCTGACCCAAAGCGCTCCAGAGGCGAGCTTCCTTGTCGGGATGTTCGGACAGCCTCACTTTATGGCTATCAACCCGGATATAGCGGATGCCATCGAACGCCAACGGCGCACGGCGAGGCGGATGGATTTCGAGTATGACAACCCGACCGTGGAGGTGATCCACTTCATAGAAATGAAAATCAGGTCGTGGCGAGATTTTCTGCGTCAGCCACATGACGAGCGGCTGATTACCTTCTCCCTTTGCAGTAAAGGGGTTGAACTGTGTGCCTCTCACGTCATGGCTTTTGTCGTCCACACCCCATACCAGCCAACTCCGGTCATGGCCTTCCAGTACGGCGCTGTTCCCCAGGGCGGAGAGATATTGACCGATATCCGCAGGGAGTTCCCAGTTGAGTTTGAACTCCACCGTACCGGCCTCACGAGGGAGCTTACGCAAACGATCCAGAGTCTCAAGGAGCGCCATCGTTTCCATGGCTACAGACTCCGCACGTTGTCAATGCCATACTGGGAGAGAATGGCGGTGAGGTTGCTCTTAGCCACGTCATCGACAAAGGCGCTATCGCGGAACACACAGGTAGTTTCACCCGCCGGGTCAAGCTCTTTGTGCCAGGCTACCATGCCAAGAGCCAATGACTCCACTTCTTCACGGGTGATAGATTCGGCAAGGCAAGCCATGAGGAGACCGGCGCCGATTGCCTGAACATTTTTACCGGCAATGGCGCGGGTCTCAAGGGGAACACAGAGATCAAGCCCGAGCTTCAGTAGCAATTCATACAGGATGTCGGTTTCACTCCGACCAGGCTTGATATGCTCCAGGTTGTCCAGCAGGGTTTGCTCAAGATTGTCGCGGTCGGGGTCCCAGGTGCGGATGTTGGAAGTATCAAGTTTGAAGACGCGAAAACCCAAATCAGGCTTTAACCACGAAACACACGAAATACACGAAAAAGGCTTGGAATCTTGATCTGGAAAAAGGTTTGGGTTCTCAGCGTTTGATTCCGTTGTGCTTTTACTTTCGTGCTTTTCGTGTATTTCGTGGTTAATTTTTATTGCCGCTCGACGGAGGCGTTCCTTGGTAAGTTCGGCGATGGTTCTGGGTTTGCCGAGCTTGTCACAGAAATCGGCGGCTGTCTTTTGATCTTTATCATCAATATTAAGTGGCTCAGGAAGCTGAACAACAATAAACCTTCTATTAACATTATCTCTTTGATTTAAATTGTATACAGATTTTCCTGTTGTACCTGACCCTGCAAAAAAATCAAGAACAACGTCATAATTTTGCTTTAACAGAAATGAAATAAATGAGTTAAGCAGCCGCACTGGCTTTGGATTGCTAAAAACTTTACCATCATCAGGAAAATCATCTTTTAGATCATATGCGCCTAGCCGTCCATCAAGATCAAAAACACTTGATAATTTATCTTGATACTCAGAAGCATAAACTTTAAGTTCAATAATTTTTGTATCATCTTCACCAAAAATAATACGTCCTTCAGTAAGAAGTTTATTCATCGTCTCTTCCGGAAACCTGTATCCCATCAGAGGTTGCTTGCATGGTAACTTTGTAACTGGATGTATTACATCATAACGATAGCCTTCTCTCCCAGGGTTGTGAACGCTTTGACTACCTGTATACACTCCCCCTTCATCAATATATTTATATCGATCAAGAGGCCAAAGTTCTGCCTTGTGCTGTCGAAACCATTTTTCATATGCATCAACAAGTGATAATCCGGTATATGTTCTTGTCAAATCATCACCAATACGAATAAGTACATCTTTTATATCTGAAACGGAAGATTTCCATTCTTTTTCAATAGCTTCTTTTCCTCTAGCTATTACTAGCAAATATTCATGTTCTGTTGCGATGTTCGTTGGATTGTTATCTGTCGCATTTTTCCATACTATTGTGCCTATAATATTTTCCTCTCCAAAAATCTCACTACACATAGCCCGAAGGTGCGAATATTCTCTGTCATCTATTGATATGAACATAACTCCATCAGGTCGAAGTAAATTTCTGGAAAGCTTCAACCGCGGATACATCATGTTCAACCAATCCGTATGGAAGCGTCCACTTGTATCTGTATTACTGCTGATCTTTCTTCCTCCTTCAACCTGCCCGGTCAATTCCAGATAGTTCTTGATATTGTCCTGAAAATTGTCCGGATAGACAAAGTCTTTGCCGGTATTGTAGGGTGGATCGATGTAGATGAGCTTCACTTTACCGGAGTAGCTCTTTTGTAAGAGCTTCAGTACTTCAAGGTTATCACCTTCGATCATCAAGTTCTTCGTAGTGTCCCAGTCAACACTTTCTTCGGGGCATGGTCGCAAGGTACCGGCAGAGGGGGTAAGCGCGATTTGCCGCGCGGCCTTCTTGCCATGCCAGTTGAGGCCGTACTTCTCCTCTCGTTCATCCACCTCACCGCCCAGAAGCTGTTTCAGCACATCAAAATCCACCTTTCCTTCGGTGAATGCTTCGGGAAAAAGTGCTTTCAACTGATCTATGTTGTCCGCCACGACATCGGCGGATTGGCCGTTCAGCTTATCCATGTAAAACCTCTTTTCAACCACGAGTCACAGAGACCACGGCTCCGGAAACGGTTTTATCCCCTGTATCCCCTGCATCCCTGTTAAATTAAGGTTTTAAACCATGATCCACAGGTATGTTCGGGTTCAACTCCTCCGGAGCGCCAGCAGCGCCGGCAGGGAGACCAGGGAAAAGAGGGCGGTGGCGGCGATGCCGTAGTTGGTGGCCCAGCCGATGGAGGACATGGCGCCGTAATCGGTAAAGGCCAGGGAGCCGAAGCCGGCGATGGTGGTGAGGGCCGAGAGGAGCACGGCCCGCCCAGCCTGGATGAATTGCTCTCGCTGTTTCGGCCCGACAACCCCGGCTCGATGAAACACGTGGAGCCCGTAGTCGCTCCCCATCCCCAGGATCGTGACGACAACCATGGAGTTCATAAAATTGACCTTCATCCCGGTGAGAACCATGAGCCCCAGCATGGCGACACACCCGGCACAAACCGGGAAGAGTGATGCCGCAATCCCTGCCCCGGATTCAAAATGAAGCAGCAGAAGAGCCAGAACAAGTAACCCTCCCCACAAGAACCCCCAACCAAAACTCCGCTTGACCGACGAAGAGAGTTGTTCTCCCACCAGGTCAATTCCGGTGGTCCGCGCTCCGGGGACCTGCACGGCCAGCTCCGCCAGGAATCGGTCCCGGTGAAACTCTTCTCCCCGGTAGGAGAGGTGGCTGAGAAGCCGCCAGACGCCGTCATGCTGTACCAGGTGCCGGTCC